>Ga0163153_10001541_pt1 | contig 36243 bp, 32 predicted proteins | sample OliLakLV19MP6IB1_FD_148629 | JGI IMG/M metagenome (GOLD analysis project Ga0163153, IMG submission 148629) | Freshwater microbial mat bacterial communities from Lake Vanda, McMurdo Dry Valleys, Antarctica - Oligotrophic Lake LV.19.MP6.IB-1 | ecosystem: Environmental > Aquatic > Freshwater >... | reverse complement strand
GGTGAACTGGTCGCGTTTCAACCGAGACGGTTTATGGGCTTGGCGCCGATGCACTCTCAGCGGCTGCAGTTGGGCGAATCTTTGCCGCCAAGGGTAGGCCAGCGAATCACCCCCTGATCGTTCACATCAGTGACGCGTCCGAACTCACGCATTGGGCCACTGACGTACCGAATGGCGCAATAAAGTTGGCCGAAGCGTTCTGGCCAGGGCCACTGACCATGATTCTGAGGCGCGGCAGAAACGTGCTTGATGAGCTTACCGGTGCTCAGGCTACCATTGGTCTGCGCATTCCGGCCCATCCTGTTGCATTAAAGTTATTGCGCCGGTTCGGCAGTGGCATCGCGGCGCCCTCCGCTAACCGCTTCGGCCAGGTGAGCCCGACCACAGCGGCTCATGTTGCGGAAGGATTAGGCGACCGCGTAGGGCTGATTCTTGATGGCGGGCCCTGCGCCATCGGGATTGAATCCTCCATTGTCGATCTTACCGGCACACTGCCCCGCTTGTTGCGGCCCGGAATGCTGAGCCGTGCTGCCATCGAGGAAGTGCTTGGCACCGCGCTTGATCGCGACAACAGCAGCGCACCCCGAGTATCGGGCTCACTTGAGAGCCATTACGCTCCGCGTACACCGGTTCGCTGGCTATCAGCGGATGCCATTCTTAAGGCACTGAAGCATGAAGCCGGCCGATTAGCGACCGGCGTAATTGCGCTGGAGGATCAGCCTGTTGACGCAATGGCCGCTGCCCAGTGGCGCAATCTCTCAGCCGATCCAGACGCTTACGCGCATGAACTCTATGCGCAGTTACGTGAGCTGGATGCGCTCAAGCTTGATCTCATCCTGCTGGAGATTCCGCCCGATACGGCTGAATGGGAAGCCGTGCGAGATCGATTGCAACGCGCCGCGGGAGGGCACAATGCGGGTAAGCCGTGACCCAATGGCAAGAACGATTTTATGAGCCAGGCCTATCAGGATGCTTGCATCATCATCCCCACCAAACATGCGAAGTCGGTGGCGATTGCTCCGCCATTCCGGGAAAAGCTGGGGGCGAGTGTGCTCGAGCACGTGGTGGATACCGACACGCTTGGTACCTTTTCCGGAGAGGTAGAGCGTAAAGGTAATGCGCTCGAGTGCGCCCGCCGCAAATGCGCGTGGGCGCTGGAATTGCTGGGCAGCAAAACGGACTACGTGTTGGCGAGCGAGGGCAGTTTTGGGCCACACCCCCATATTCCGTTTCTGCCCTGTGATCAGGAAACCCTCTATTTCATGGACCGCGAAAGAGGCTTTCATCTGCATCTTTCGCTCACCAGCGAAAAAACCAACTACCAAATGAAGTTGTTGGGCTCGCTGGAAGAGTTACAAACCTTTGCGAAAGCAGCACAGTTTCCATCGCATGCGCTGATCCTGCGTCCAAATGGCAGTGAAACCAGGTCGCCCATTTTCAAAGGCCTGAATACGGAAGCGGCGCTTGCAGACGCTTTCAGTGATGCACTGAAACTTTCAAGCGCCGGTAAGGTTTGGGTGGAGACCGATATGCGGGCGCAGATGAATCCATCGCGCATGGCCGTGATCGGTGAGCTTGCTTCGCAGCTGGCAATCAGACTGGCAACAGCATGTCCCCAGTGCAGCGCTCCTGGCTGGGGCCGTGTCCGCGCAGAAAAGGGTCTGGAATGTGAGTACTGCGATCAGACTACGGAAATGATTGCCAATGAGATTTATGGCTGTGTGCTGTGTGACCACAGCGAAAAGATACCCCGCACTGATGGTCTCAAGGCTGCGCCACAACAGCATTGCGGCTGGTGCAATCCTTAAGCAACTGATAGTCCTGCAAAAGGGAGTCCGAGCCGGGAGCCGGACCGCTATTGACGTTTGCGGAACAACATCAATACTGCAAACGAGGCACAGAACGGCGCCAGGCGCTCGAGGATATCTCCGGTAGTGTTAGGCAGCAGGTAGAAAACCACCGCCAAACCAAAGCCCGTCAGGATGGAAAGCAATACACCGATGGGATTGAGCGGCACATTCGCCAGCCGCAGGAACAAGGTCGGTCCAAATGCCGCACCCAATGCTACCCAGGCAAACAGCACACGACTGAATATTTTTTCGGGCAAATACAAAGCCACCAACACCGCGAAAATCACCAGGCCAACAATCGTCAGGCGCGAGACCAGCAGACTGCGCTGAGCATGTTTCTTACCCAAACCCAGATCATGCGCAATCGCCGACGCTGCAACCAGCAACTGACTGTCTGCCGTTGACATGATGGCGGATAGAACCGCGGCCAGCAGAATAGCCCCCAGCACGGGTGTAAACAGACTATCGGTAAGAGTGAAGAATATGGTTTCCGGATTGTCGATGCCCGGATACAGCACGTGCCCGATCAAGCCAACCAATACCATGCCGCCAAACACCACGCCGTACCAAACGATGGTAATGACCCGTGCCTGTCGCAACGCCTTGTGATCGCGCAAGGCCATAAAGCGCACCAGCAAATGTGGCTGGCCAAAAGTACCAAAACCTATGCTCAAACCGCCCACGATCATGCCCATCGCCAGCAGCCCGGCATTGCCCCCCGTCAAACTCAATTGCGCCGGTGTACTCACCGCCTGCAGTGCGGCCATGAAACCACCCCAGCCGCCTGCTTCGAACAAGGCAACGATGGGCAACAACAGTGCCGCTGCAGCCATCAAGGTGCCCTGCACCGTGTCCGTCACACTGACGGCCCAAAAACCACCCAGCAGAGTGTAGATCGTGATGATCAGCGCGCCCAGGATAATACTGGTGCTCATCGACAAGCCAAAACTGCTGGAAAAGGTATTACCCGCGCCCTGAAACTGCGCCGCCACGTAGAAGGTAAAGGAGAAAATGATAATGACCGATGCTGCCAACACAATGGCCTGGCGCTGGCCGCCGCTGCTGTCGTCGGCGAGAAACTCCGTCACGGTGAGCTGGTTTTTGCGCCGGCTGTAATCCATCAGGCGCGGCCCTACCCAAAACCAGGCCACCAGCATGCCAATGCAGGAACCGCCCGCAACCCACAGCACCGACAGGCCCATCACGTAGGCGGCACCACTCAAGCCCAGTAGTGTCCAGGCCGAGGAGGCGCTGGCAGAATAGGAAATGGCCGCAACCACGGGGCCCAGGGCCCTGCCACCGAGGAAGAAGTCTTCCTCGTTCTTGTTACGCGAACTGGCCCAGAACCCAATCGCAATCAAAACCAGTTTGTAAATCAGCAGCGTGATGGCAACTATCGTGGTTTTTTCCATCGCTTGATTTCCTCTGCTTACACTCTGGGACCGGGCTCAGGACTATCGGGCATTGGTGGGCAACTTTTCCGCCTTTTTTATGTTTCACTTTTATTGTACCTGTTCGATACTGGATCATTCGGCTATCGTTACAACATTGAGCAGCAAAAACAGAGGAGGAATTCATGCGCCAGATTATTGCGAGTATTTTCATCTTTGGGGTCACTGTTTGCGGCTTCCAGGCAGTGGCACAGGCCGCAAATGCTGATGCCGGGATAAGCCCCAGTGCAAATATGGAGCAGCGAGCGGTGGATTTGCTGCAGCAATATGTGCGCATTGACACGATAAACCCGCCAGGTAACGAAATCGCCGCTGCGCAATTCTTTGCTGCTATTTTTGACGAGGCAGGCATCCCTTATGAAATTGCCGAGTCAGCTCCCGGCCGGGCGAATATCTGGGCCAGGATTGAAGGCGGTGACGAACCCGGTTTGCTGCTGCTGCATCACATGGATGTGGTTCCGGCCAACGAGGAATTCTGGACGGTCGACCCGCTGGGTGGTGAAATCCATGATGGTTATCTTTATGGCCGAGGTGTGGTTGATGACAAAGCCATGGGCATATCTCATCTGCTGGCTTTTCTTGAAATAGCCAGGCGCGGCCAGCCACTCAATCGCGACCTGGTATTCATGGCCACCGCTGATGAAGAAGCGGGCGGATTGTTCGGCGCCGGATGGTTGATTGAGAATCGTCCTGAACTGTTTGAGGGCATCGGTATGGTCCTCAATGAAGGCGGCGGGGGCGTGCCTTCCAGCAGGGATGGGGTTGAGAGTTTATTGTTCAATGTCGAGGTCACACAGAAAATTCCGCTGTGGCTGAAGCTGGTTGCCGAAGATACGCCCGGACATGGTTCCATGCCGCGCAGCAGCTCATCGGTAACGCGACTGGTGAAGGCCCTGGCGCGTTTGCTGGCGCCAGATCTACTAGACGGCCCCTTTGCGCCTGAAATAGGTCCAGCCGTGGATAGCTATTTCAAAGCCATCGCTGCGGGGTTTGATGAACCCCTCAAATCAGGCCTGGCCGATATCGAAGCAGCATCCAGGGACGATGCCTTCATGCAGTTATTGCAACAGCAGGATCCCATGCTGCATTCGCTCACCCGCAATACCTGCTCGATCACGATGCTTGAAGGCAGCAACAAGATCAACGTGGTGCCGCCAGTTGCTTCCGCGCAGCTGGATTGCCGCCTGGTTCCGCAACAGGACCCAAATGAGTTTCAGGCCGAACTGACCTCCATGATCGATGATGAAGCCATCCGCGTTGAGCGCATTATGGGGTTCACATCGGCCAGCTCATCAGCGGATTCCGAGTTGTTCCGAGTGATCGAGCGCCTGACCGCAGAATATTATCCAGGTGCGCTGGTGATTCCATCGGTGGTGTCAGGCTTCACCGACAGCCATTTCTTTCGGGATGCTGGCATCCTGGCATACGGCTATGACCCGGCGATACTGCCGGTGGAAGAAATGGGTCGAATTCACGGCAACGATGAAAGGCTTAGCCTGGAGAACATTCAGACCAGCACGCGCATGACGCTGAATCTGGTAGCAGAAATGGTTTATGACCATTAGCAGCCTGTTTACCCGCTCAGGCCACTACGCCAAAAAGCCGCCCCACCGCAGCAGTAGCCGCCATGGCCAGCGCACCCCAGAATGCGACCCTGACCGCGGCAACTTTCATCGAGGCACCACCCGCACGGGCAGAGATGACACCGAGCAAAACCAGGAATACCAGTGAGGCCAGGGCAACGGTCATGGTAAGGCGGGAGCCCGGCATCAGCCACGCGGCCGTTAAGGGCAATGCCGCGCCCAGGGTGAAGGACCCGGCAGAAAATAGCGCCGCCTGGATTGGGCGGGCACTGGCCACATCAGTGATGCCAATCTCATCACGGGCATGGGCACCCAGTGCATCATGATCCATCAACTGCGACGCAACTTTGTGCGACAGACCTTTCTCCAATCCACGACGTTGATAAATTTTTGCCAACTCCCGTTGCTCGGCATCGAAATCATCTTCCAGCGCCTGTTTTTCCTGTGCTAGGTCGGCTTTTTCGGTATCGGCTTGGGAACTGACCGAAACATATTCACCGGCAGCCATCGACATGGCTCCAGCCACCAGGCCGGCTACACCAGCCAGCAGAATGTTCGCGTGGGTCGCGCTGGCCTCGGCTACACCGATGATCAGGCTGGCAGTGGAAACAATCCCGTCATTTGCGCCCAGCACCGCTGCCCGCAACCAGCCGGTACGATGTGAGCGGTGGGTTTCATGAATGGTCATTTGATTCTTCCTACTTGAACTGCAGCGGAAACATATTTCATTATTGCCAATACTGTACTCCACAAGCAAAGGAATCCGACCATGCCCTCCACCTGTTCTTTCCAGCGATCGTTTTATGCCCTGGTTTTGCTTTTCGGGCTGCAACCAATGACATCGACCATCGCAGCGCAGGAAGCCAGGATTTCGCCTTCGTGGAACAGCGTGACCGTGGGTGTAGCCGATCTCGACAAAGCCCTGGAACTTTGGGTGGGCGTTTTCGGTTTCAGTAAACTCGCGACGCGCGACGGCGGAGATGCCGAACTGGCGGCGCTGTGGCGGATACTGCCCCTTGATATCAAGCGCCAGGCTCTGCTCGGCATGCCCGAATCAAAATACGGCAGGCTGCACCTGGTAGAGTTTACCGAGCCCGGACCGGCCGTACGGGAAGGCGCTCAAACCTTTGACCTTGGCCCCAAGAACCTGGACATCTACGCGCGGGACTTACCCGCCCGCGTAAAAGCGATGCAGGCTGATGGCTATACCTTCCGCAACGCCGAACCTGCTGAGCTAACCGCACGCGATGGCACGCGCATCCTCGAAATACATCTGTCGGCACACGATGAACTCGATATCGTGTTGCTGGAGCTGCTGGACAAGAAATTTGAGCTGGAAATGGACTTCACTGAACCAGGCTTTGCCGGTATCGGTGCGCTGACCACCACCATCGGCCATGCCCCCACGGAACGAGACTTCTACGCCAATGTGATGGGCTTACGCATCCTCCACGACAACCTGCTGGAAGGCCCGGAAATCGAACGAGTGATGGGTCTGCCACCCGGCTCGGGGCTGGATGTCAGCAATTGGGGCGATGACAGCGAGCCACTGGGTCAGATTGAATTGATTGATTACCGTGGCGTGCCGGGCAATGATCTCTATCCCATTTCCGTTCCTACCCAATTGGGCATTTTGCATGTCAGTTATGAAGTAGGCGATCTGGAAGCCTTTAAACAGAGACTGCATGACGCAGGAATCAACCAGCAGAATCGGGAATACCGCGAAGTGATTTTCGGCAGCGGTACGTTCATACGTTTTCGCACGCCCGGCGGAATGAATCTCGAGGCCTTTGAGCCATTGCTCAGCATTGTGCCAGCCAGCGAAGTTGTGCCAACCGGTGAAGTTGTGCCAACCGGTGAAGTTATGCCAACCAGCGAAGTTATGCCAACCGCTGAGCCTGGCGCTTCAGACTAACCCCATTCCGCCGGGGCGGAAAAATTCCCCAACACGCCTTTTTTGAAGTTCCTGAGTATACTCAGACGGATGCAGTACATCCTTGCCATAGACCAGGGCACCACCGGTTCAACCGCCTTGTTGATTGACCACAAAGGCGCCGTCATCAACCGGGCATACGAAGAACTGACGCAACGCTTTCCGAGGCCAGGTTGGGTCGAACATGACCCCGAAGAAATCTGGCAAAGCAGCCAGAATGTCATGTCCGAAATCTTGCTGAAGTCCCGTGATGCCCGTGGGCTGGATGCTCAGGACATCGCTGCTATCGGTATCACCAATCAACGTGAAACCACCATTATCTGGGACCAGCAGAGCGGCCAGCCCGTGCACCATGCCATCGTCTGGCAAAGCCGCCAAAGTATTGCGATCTGTGATCGCCTGAAAGCAGCGGGTCACGAAGCTTTGTTCCGTGAGCGTACCGGCTTAAGGCTTGATGCTTATTTTTCCGCCAGCAAGATTCGCTGGATCCTCGATCAGGACGAATCATTCCAGGCAAGAGCAGAAGGTGGTGAACTGCTGTTTGGAACCGTGGACAGTTGGCTGCTGTGGCAATTTACTGGCGGCAAAGTACATGCAACCGACCCCACCAATGCTTCCCGCAGCCTGCTGTTCGATATTCACCAACAGGCCTGGGATCCGGAACTCTGTGCTTTGTTGAATATCCCGCTGCAAATGCTGCCCGAGGTGAAGCCCAGCTCCGGTATTTTCGGCCATACGGCTGAAGGCCTGAAAATACCCGCAGGTATACCCATTGCGGGAATCGCCGGAGATCAGCAGGCTGCCTTATTTGGCCAGGCATGCTGGCAAGCCGGTCAGGCCAAGAACACCTATGGCACCGGATGCTTTATGTTGATGAACATGGGCCAGCAACACCCGGTGAGCCAACATGGCCTGTTGACGACCTTGTGTTGTGATGAGAACGGCCAGCCCGCTTACGCGCTGGAAGGCTCGGTATTTTTTGCGGGTTCTACCGTCCAATGGTTGCGCGATCAGCTCGGCATCATTACTGATGCGGCTGCATCGGAAGCTCTTGCAGCCCGTATTGATGACAACGAAGGTGTCTACCTGGTACCGGCTTTTGCGGGGCTGGGCGCACCCTACTGGGACTCTTCCGCGCGCGGAGCCATCGTCGGCTTGACCCGTGGCTCCGGGCGCCCCGAGATCGCACGTGCTGCACTGGAGTCGATCGCCTATCAAACCCGCGATATTGTGACTGCTATGACAGCGGATTCTGGGGTCGAGCTTTCTGAGCTGCGTGTAGATGGCGGTGCTTGCAGCAATGATCTGCTGATGCAGTTCCAGGCTGATATTCTGAATGTGCCGGTGGAGCGACCGCAAATGCTGGAGACCACCGCGGTTGGCTGCGCCTGGTTGGCTGGCCTTGCGGTTGGATTTTGGAATAGCCCCAAAGCGCTCCGTAATGTTGCCCGCACAGATCGCCGTTTCGAACCAGACATGTCCGGAATAAAACGGCATGATCTTTATTCGGGCTGGCAGGAGGCGATATCCCGAGTGGCTACTTCAGGATGGAACAAGCAAGTGGAGAATATTCAGGTGTTGCATACCAATGGGGTTTTTTACGTTACCGATCACCTTGCACTGTTTTGGCAAAGCTGGCAACCAGACGAATCACCGCGCTGCGTAATTCTGCTGATTCACGGATTGTGCGAGCACAGTAGCCGCTACGCGCATGTTGGCAAAAGCCTGGCGGAAGCCGGGCATGCGGTTTATGCCTGTGATTTAAGGGGCCATGGCTGGAGCCCTGATGGCAAAAAGCCCGGCAGGGTTCATATCGACCGATTTGCCGACTATTCGGCCGATGTCGATGGCTTGTATGATCTTGCCAGAGCCCGTCACGCTGGAAAGCCGGTCTTTATACTCGGCCACTCCATGGGTGGCCTGATTTCAATGACCTATGTGCTGGATCATTCTGCAAAACTTTCGGGAGCGATCATTTCATCACCGGCCATTGCACCCAGTCCGGAAGCCCCCATTCCCAAGGCCTGGTTGATATTGGTGGGCCTGTTGTCGAAGCTCGCTCCCCGTTTGAGATTCAAGAGCGAACTCGACACCAGCAGAGTATCTCGCGACCCGGCAGTAGTTGAAGCCTACAATAATGACCCATTGATCTCTTCTGCCGTTTCGGCCCGCTGGTTTGCGGAAGTGAGCAACGCCATGGAAGCCCTGCAGAAACGTGCCCCGGAACTGCAAATACCCATGTTGCTGATGCAATCAGGCGACGATGGCCTGGTCAATTCTGCGGTTACAGCCCAATGGGCGTCGGCTGCGCCTGCCGATAAGCTTGAGTTTGTGGCCTGGCCAGACTTGTATCATGAGATGTTCAATGAGCCTGAAAAGGAAGAGGTGCTGGCTCGAGTACACGCTTGGTTAAACCGGCAACTTACTGGCTCTGCATAATTGACTCATCGGCGGGCATTACCGATGATGGGTACATGCACTTCCTGAACGAACAAGAAGTTTTCTGTCCCTACTGCGGTGAAGCCATTACCTTACTGGTGGATGACTCAGTGGCAAGCAGCAGCTATACCGAAGACTGCTCGGTATGCTGCCAACCGATGCTGGTGCATGCCAGCATGGATGAAAATGGCGAGGTGCAGTCCGTGCAGGTGAGGCGCGAAGACGAAACCGGCTGATTGAGTTCGCAGCCAGACTAAACTGAATTTAATCGAGCCGTAATTTCGATTTCCAGTTTCATGCGTTCATCCAGCAAGCCTGCAACCATCATCGTCGCTGCCGCCCGCACGGATTCCAGGTACTTCCGGATCACTGGCCAGCAAAGAACGATCTGCTGACACTGGAGGATTGTAGTAGTGCGCCTGTTGCTTTTCACCCTGCCGTTGCTTTTCATTCTGATGGTGTTAAACCCTCGGGTCTCTGCAGCTTTGGACCACTACGATGTCCGCGTAGAGGAAGACCTGTCTGCGGTGGAGGTGAATGCCTGCTTCGCCGGCCAGCCACCGCAACGCCTGTATCGCCATCATGATGCCGCCGAATTTACCGAGTGGTTAACACTGGCAGGCCAGAAAGTCGACGCGACAGACCGGCGCGTGTCTTTGCGGGGATTAGGCAAATACAATTGCGCATCCTGGCGAGTGAACCTGGCAGCAGCAAGCGCAGCCGGTGATTACCGCACGGCGCTGCGTATCCAAAAGACCATACTCACCGCGGGCAATTTATGGTTCTGGCGTGATGGTGACAAACGCCAGATTGAAGTAAGTGTGCACTTTCCTGCAGGCATTCAATTCTCCACGCCCTGGCCCCGCAGCGAAAACCGGGATGGCCGCCAGAGATACTTGCCTGCTGCCACTTCGGCCAATTGGACTTCCCGATTGGCCTTCGGACATTTTACTACGCAACAAATCGAACTGGATGGAGCGGCCATCAGCATAGCCATGCTGGGAGACTTTGATGAAAAGCAGCAGGCTGAAATACGGCAATGGCTGGCCGAGCCTGCCATGGGTGTGGCCCGCGTAACAGGATACTTCCCCCAGCAGCAGCTGCAGATACTGGTGCTCGGCATAGGCTCGCGCAGCAGCTCTGTGCCTTGGGCTCGTGTGCTGCGAGGTGGAGGTGTGGCGATAGAGTTCTTTGTCGATGAAACCCGCTCGTTGGAAGTGTTGCGGGCTGACTGGACCGCAACCCATGAGTTCAGTCACTTGTTGTTGCCTTATGTAGCTTCGCAGGATCGCTGGTTATCCGAAGGTCTGGCTTCGTATTACCAGAATGTGCTGCGAGCCCGCGATGGGCGATTAAGCGAGATCCAGGCCTGGGAAAAGCTCAGCTCCGGCTTCCGTCGTGGTCAGACTGACAGCCGCCGTGGAGGCACCATGGATACCTATTGGCGTGGCGCCTCCCTCTTGTTACAGGCCGACAGCGAATTGCGTGCCCGGTCCAATGGGCAACAGTCACTGGACAGCGCTCTGACTCAACTGATTGCATGTTGCGCTGACCCTGGCCGACGCTGGCTCGCTTTGGAACTGTTCGAAAAGCTGGATCAGCTCACAGGCTATGGAGTGTTCAGCAACATCTACGCGCAGCATGCCTGGGACAAGGAATTCCCTGATCCACAAGCCACTCTCGAAAAGCTGGGTGTAGAAAGGCGAGATGAAAACCTGACACTGAATGATGCCGCACTCTGGAGTGCTATTCGCCAGCAGATCATGCAGCCTTCAACCAAGGAACTGCCGGGGTCAGAACTGCCGGGGTCAGAGTAAAGGGACAGAGTAAAACCTTCCTGATTGCGGCGTGTTGAGCCTTTTTTACTCTGTCCCTTTACTCTGACCCCATAACTCTCTTCAGCGCTCAATCAGCATCGCTGCGCCACCACCCGCTGCCCCGCTGGCAGCAACAATTCCGCGCTTCAGGTCGCGTCGTTCCATCTCATCCAGCAGGGTGCCCAGCATGATAGCGCCGGTGGCGCCCAAAGGGTGTCCCAATGCAATCACGCCACCATTAACGTTTAACTTCTCATTTGGAATGTTCAGATCGCGTTGCGCCTTGATCACGGTGGCGGCAAAGGCTTCATGAATTTCAAACAGGTCGATATCGTCAGCCGTGAGTTTCTGCTGCTGCAGCAATTTACCGGTGGCCGCAACGGCACCCGAAAGCACCATCAGCGGATCATCACCGATGTTGGCAGACGCAACGATACGCGCTCTGGGCGAGCCGGCCAGGTGTGCTGCTGCAGCCGCATTGCCCACCAGTACCATGGCAGCCGCATCGGCCATGGCGGGTGAATTGCCCGCAGTGTGTACATGGCGGATTTCTTTGAGTTGCGGAAAGGCCTTTAGCTGCATGGCATCCACACCCTGCGCGCCGAGTGCAGCAAAGGAAGGCTCCATGGCAGCCAACGATTCCGGCGTCACATTGGCGCGAATGCATTCATCGGCATCACAGGCCACACCTTTCTCGGCATCGTGAATCGGCACGATGGAGCTGAACCAACCCTGCGAGCGTGCCCGGTCGGCGCGTTGCTGGCTCTGGTAGGCGACCATGTCCACTTCTTCTCGGCTGACATCGTACAGCGAGGCGATCAAATCTGCCCCGCTGCCCATCATCAGGATGCGAGCCTTGATGGCAGTGGGAATGTCCATAAAGGTCACCGGCTTGTCCGACAGCATCGGCACGCGCGACATCATTTCTACGCCGCCGCCAATCGCCAGCATTTCCTGGCCCGCCAGCACCTTGAGCGCGGCAAAATTAACCGCATCGAGGCCGGAAGAGCAGAAACGGTTAACCGTGATGCCGGAAAGCGACGAAGGCCAGCCCGCATACAGGCTGGAGGTTTTGGCGATGTTGCCAGCCTGCTCGCCATATTGGGTGACACAGCCCAGCACCACTTCACCTACCGCGCTGACATCCAGACTGTTGCGTGTCTCCATCGCAGCATAGAGTTTTTTTAACAGGTCCAGCGGTGTGAGCGCATGCAAACCGCCGTTTTCCCTGGCTCGGGCCCGGGGCGTACGGATGGCATCATAAATATAAACTTCATTCAATATGCCTGACATCAAGCCACTCCCACGACGAAACTGGCGCAGGTAGTGGCGCTGCCGCCCAGATTGAAGGTGATCATGTTTTCCACTCCATCGACTTGGTAATCACCGGCCTGGCCGCTAACCTGCTTGGCACAATCCAGTACCATGCGTACGCCAGTAGCGCCCACCGGATGACCCAGGCCGATCAACCCGCCGCTGGGGTTGATGGGAAAATCACCATCACGGGTAATGCGGCCCGTTTCGATGGCCTGCCAGCTTTTGCCAGGCGGTGTCAGCCCACTGTGGTCGATGGCCATGTACTCGGTCACGGTAAAACAATCGTGTGTTTCCAGTCCGCCGACATCGGTGATCTGTTCCATGCCAGCCCGGTGCAGGGCATCCGTAAGCGTGGCAGCGGCGTGCGGGAATATCAGTGGCTGGCCGGCACTCAGTTCAAACTTGCGCTGCAACAACAACGTGGAAGAACGATGGCCCCAACCCTTGATGCGCGGCACATCTGACAAGCTCATGCCGTTTGCCTTGGCATATGCTTCGGCCGCCGTTTCGCTGGCCAGAATGACGCTGGCCGCACCATCGGTGATTTGCCCACAATCCATTTTGCGAATGCGCCCTTCAATCGAGGGGTTGGCTGCATCGTCATCGCTGTAATTTTCCTCGTTGAATTGCCAATTACGTGCCTGCGCATTGGGATTGCGTTTGGCATTAGCGAAATTGATGCGGGCGATGTCCTTGAGGTAATCGGTGTTTACGCCATGGCGCCGGTCGTACTCATCGAGGATAAGGTCAAACATATGCGGCCAGGGATACTGGCAATCGGTAGCTTCTGCGCCATACCAGGTGGCCGCGCCAAGATAATCCGCACCGGTAGCACCGGGCACATTGCGCATCAGCTCCAGACCCACCACAGCGGATACATCCACATGACCCACCAAAATCTCGTTCATGGCCGCAATAATGGCCATGGAACCGGAAGCGCATGCCGCTTCATGTCGCGCCGTGGGAATACCATTCAGTTCCGGGAACACATGGCCAAAGAAGCCACCCAATAAGCCTTGGTGCGCAAACATGTCCCCAACAAAGTTGCCCACGTGGCCAGACTGGATCTGTTCCGGGGCAATGCCCGAGTTGGTCACAGCGCCTTCCAGCGCTTCGGCAAACATGTCATAAATGCCTTTGCCCTCGCGCGCCCAATTGCGGGAAAAATCGGTTTGGGCACCGCCCAGTATGTAAACATTAGCCATGATCTTTTACCTGCTCCTGCAATAAATGGCGCTGTACTTTGCCCACCGGGTTCCTGGGCAGGTGCTGCAAAACCAACAATCGCTCCGGCAGTTTGAATTTAGCCAGGCCCTGCTGCAGCAAAAATTCGTTGAGACTCTCGAGACTGGGCGCTTCGCTGCCAGCGGCTGCAACCACACAGGCGCAGATCTTCTCTCCCAGATTTTCGTCGGGGTAGGCGCACACAGCGGCTTCAGCAATCGCCGCATGTGCTTCCAGCAACACATCAATTTCAGATGGGGAAATTTTCATGCCGCCACGATTGATGATGTCCTTGCAGCGCCCGACGATGCGGTAGTAATTGGGCGGCTCACCGCAGATTTCCACCAGATCGCCGGTGCGGAACCAGCCATCGCTGGTAAATACTTCCTCATTGCTGGTACCCAGATAGCCATCAAAGACGGTGGGGCCGGCAAACAGTAATTCCCCGGGCACGCCAGGCTCGGTGATTTCCTCTTCAGTGCCTACCCGCACTACGCGATTACGCACCATGTCATGCGCCACCCCGGACCAGGGCATATCGGGCCAACCGGAGCGCGGAAACATGCTGGCCCGTACTTCTGGATCGGCTGCAACTTCGGGTGTGGAGCACAGGCTGATGCCTTCGTTGGAGCCATAAAAATTGACGATGGCCTTGCCGTACTGATTGTCGAACACGTCGATCATCCATGGAGACAGCGGCGCGGATCCCGAGCCAATGCGGCGCAACTCGGAGAAATCGAAGCGGCTCCACATCTCTGCTGACTTGGCCATTTGATTCAGTAAGGCGGGCGGCACGATGGTGAACGTAATCCGCTCATCCTGCATTTGTCCGAGAAACACCGCCGGGTCAAATGGATGATGCAGAATTAATGAACAGCCGTTGAGGACGAACGTAACCAGAAAGCCAGCCAATGCTGCCATGTTGACCAGCGGGAAGGGATTCAGCAAACGATCACCGCGCCGGAGTTGACCTGCCTCTGAACTGGTTCTGCCAATGGCTAACCATAAGTTGTGCGAACGCGGCACACCTTTCGGCGTTCCGGTAGTGCCGGAAGTCCAGCACACGCTAAAGGTGTGGTTGGCATCGGACGTGAACGTCTGCAGGTAAGTCGCCAATCGCTGCTGGCGCACCGCATCGGGCTCTGTGCGAATGTGCAGTGCATCCTGCTCTGGCACATCACCTGCCCGGTCAAATTGCCACACTGCTACCTCAGCCGGGAGCGCTTTGCGAGCAATTTCCGCCAACTGAGTGGCTTTCATGGCCGGCAGAGTGATCATGGCCTTGGGTGACAGTTGCGCGGCGATCTTGGCGATTTCATGCGCGCCGTATTGCACCGGCATGGGCGAAGTGATCGCACCAATCATGCTGTTGGCAAAATAAGTAACAACCAGTTCGGCGATATTGGGCAACTGCACCAACACCACATCGCCACTACCCACCCCTTTTTCCAGCAGGTCGGCAGCCAGGTTTTGCGCCGCTGTATGTAATTGTCTGAAATTCAGCCTTAGCGGCTCACCGCCAAGGGCAGCCTGCCGGTTAGGTTGGTCTGCAACTGCGAGCATGTCTGGCAAATCGGCATGCCGCTCGGCCAGAAGCCCATGCAGTGTCTGCTGTCCCCACCAGCCCTCACGGGTCAGTGTTTCGATGCGATGCTTGGGGCTGGTGATATGTAAGCTGTTCATGGGCTCCTGCTACAGGGCAGCATTTTTGCATGTACCGGCATCTTGATTTGTATTGGCTGGCAAGAGGATGTCGATGAGCAAGTTCAATTATAAAAGTGTCTCTACCAAGATTAAACATGCACTCGATCAGGTTCAAGTCTTTTTATGAAAGAAGAAATCCCGTTTTTTTGCTATGGTGGGCAAATGACAAAAACCAATAAGACGACTGAAAGCAACCGTTCCAAAGTAGCGTCCTTCATGGAAACCCGCGCCAGCTCTATCAACCGGGCGCTGGATCAGATCGGCGACCGCTGGTCATTGCTCATTATCGGCGATGTTTTGTGGGGCATGCATTCCTATGGCGAGTTGCTTGCAGCCACCGGAATTTCGCGTGGTGTACTGGCCGATCGCCTCAAGTGGCTGGAATCGGTTGATTGCCTGCAACGTCGCTTTCCGGATGGCAATCCTCGTCGTCCGTCTTATCACATGACGCGCAAATCAATTGATATGTACGACGTCGCCCTGACCTCTTTGTACTGGGAAAGGAAATTTTTCCAGCAACCCGAGATGGACGCCATCGACTTGGTGCACGAGGACTGCGGCCAGATTTTTCAGCCCCTGATGGCGTGCCGGCATTGCAACAAGGAAATCCTGGCTTCAGAAGTGGAGTTTCATGATGGTCCCGGGACCTGTCGTGATTTGCGGCAGAAAAAGGTTCGCCGCCGTTCGTCTAAATCCATCAAGGATGTGCCAACCCAAAGGCCGGTTTACAAAAACCTGATCCACCTGATTGGCGACCGCTGGACGGCCAACGTGATCGCCCTTGCCTACCACGACATCAAGCGTTTTGATGGCTTCCACACCGAACTTCCGATTGCCACCAATGTGTTGGCTGACCGGCTCAAATTTCTCACAGCAGAGGGTATATTCCTCGCCGTACCCTATTCCGAACGGCCTTTGCGTTTTGACTACCACCTGTCAGAGAAAGGCCTGGCCTTGTTCCCATTTTTTGTGGCACTGCTGCAATGGGGTGACAAGTGGTGTGGCGACAGTTCCGGGCCACCCATGATCATGACCCACACGGCCTGCAATCATCGATTGGTAGGTGAGGTTCGCTGTGACCATTGCCATCAGCATGTAACCGCACACACGGTTAGGTTACAGCGACGTAACAAGCGCCAAAAAGCACCCAACTGATGCCGGGCGAAACGACAACGAAAGAGCAATTGATCGGCGCCTGGCAATTGATCAGTTGGCAAATACACGGCGATGACACTATGCCGGCAAACGAACCCTTTGGCCCGCAACCGAAGGGGTTATTGCAATACACCACTGATGGCTGGATGAGCGCCGCCGTTTGTAGTGCGCAACGACCATCGCATCCTGCCGGCATCAGCCCCAGGCGGATGGATCCGGATGTACTGGTGAGTTCTTACCGCAGCTATTTTCATTACGCCGGCCGCTGGCGGGTTGAGGGTGATCACGTGATTCATAGTGTTCTGCTCAGCCTGAACCCCGCTATAGTCGGCAGTGAGCAAGTCCGCCATATGGCCTTTACCGGCCCAGTATCGACACCGGTATCGACACTGGCAGCGAGACAAACGCTGACGCTCACCGGCATTGAAGCGCTGGGTCAACAACAACGCCGTCACGTGCTGCTGTGGCAACGTGCCAGTAATCCCGACCTGAATCCTGCCAGCAAACCCGAAATAACCATGGAGTGACGAATGCTTTCTCATAGTGAAACCCTGCAACGTGCCACGGATGCCTGCCGCACCCGCCAGCACTGGTCGGCGTTCGCCGAAACACCCAGCAGCAAATTGCATGGCGAGCAGGCACCGATAGATGGCCAGCAGGCTTTCGAGCGGCAACTGGGTAAGCCATTTGAACTGGATCAGCCGGGTGAAACAGGCCGCCTGGGTAAGGAAATTTCTCCCTACACACAGCAGGCCTTGGGCATTGATTACCCGGCTGTTGATGTCGAGGTCTTGTGCCAGGCCGCCCTCAAAGCCATGCGTCAATGGCAGACGGTTGATCCGAATAAGCGCGCCCTGATCGGCGTTGAAATGTTGCGCGCTCTGGAGGCACAACTGTTCGAGAACTCGCATGCCACCATGCACACAGCCGGTCAGTCTTTCATGATGGGCTTTGTCGGCAGTGGCGCCAACTCGCTGGATCGTGGCCTGGAAGCGCTGGTCTATGGGCACAAAGCCATGACGGACCTGCCGGCAACAGCGCTCTGGCACAAGCCATTCGGTGCGCACACCGTGGCACTTGAGAAGCGTTATCATTTTGTTCCACGAGGTATTGCACTGGTGATTTGCTGTGCCAGTTTTCCCGCCTGGAACGCTTACCCGGCCATTATGGCCAACCTGGTTACCGGCAATCCGGTGGTACTTAAACCGCATCCCGGTGGCATTCTGCCGATGGCGATTTCCGTGCGTGCTCTGCGTGAAGTATTGCTGCGACACAACATCGATCCCAACCTGATCACCCTGGCCGCGGACACCCGCGATGCACCCATCGCCGGACAGTTTCTCGATCGTTCGGATGTGGGCATTGTGGACTTCACCGGCAGCCAGCGCTTTGGCTCCTGGCTGGAGCAGAACGTGCGCAACAAGCGTGTCTACACCGAAACCTCCGGTGTGAACTCGGTGGTGATCGAATCGACTAACGATCTCGATGGCATGGTGGATGCCATTGCCCACAGCCTGTGCCTGTTCTCGGCGCAGATGTGCACCTCGCCGCAGAATATCCACCTGCCGCGCCAGGGTATCGCCAGCGATCAAGGCCATATCAGCGCTGCCGAAGTAGCGGAGCGAATCGTTGCACGCGTGGAAGATCGGGCCTCGAATCCGGCCAAAGCCGCTGCGATTTGCGGCGCCTTACAGTCGGATGCCACGCTACAAATGCTGGCTGGTTTGCAGAAAAATGCTGAGTCGGCGGGCAAGGTCTTGCGCGCTTCAGGCCCTTACGAGCATCCCGATTACCCACAGGCTCGAACGGCGACCCCTTTGATTATTGAAGCCGCTGATCCCGGCCACGAAGCACTGTTGCAAGAACACTTTGGCCCCGCTTCATTCATTATCACGCACGACTCGGCTGAGGCGGCGTTGGCCAGTGCTGCTGCGGCTGCGCTACAGTGCGGAGCCATTGCTACGCACGTCTATTCCAGTGATAGGGCGTTTCAGGACAATGCTGAACAGGCTTTTGTTGCGGCGGGTGCATCAACCACGTTCAACCTCAGCGGACCGATGCCATTGAACTATGCTGCGGCCTACAGCGATTTACACGTGACCGGGCTCAACCCGGCCGGCAATGCCTGCCTCACCGATCTGGCGTTCGTCTGCGATCGTTTCCGCATGGTGCAGGCCCGTTGGCCACAGGGCAGTCGCTAAAAAGTTCTGCGTCTTGACGATAAACACAGCGTGCCGCGAAGGGCACGGGCCGACTTACCCTTTTTCAGGGATGTATGAAACAGGGATGTTTCATCCAAGGCCCCAGGGATGGGATCACGCCGGTCCCTGAAAAAGGCTAAGTCGGATCGCGCCCGTTGAGAATTAATGGCGCGGAATAACGGTTCGGCAGAGCTTAGTCCAGCTTGGTGCGCCGCAAACGCATACCCGCCGCCTCGCGGTCCCAGGTATCTGCGGTGATGCCCTCATCACGAATCTCGACCTTCTTGACCTTGTTGGTGGGCGTACGTGGCAGCTCCGGCAGAATGCGGAAGTAGCGCGGCACCATGTAATGTGGCATACGCGGCACCAGATATTCCGCCAATGACTTGGGATCAACCGTACAGCCTGGCTTGGCTACTACTGCCAGCAGAATTTCCTGATCACCATGCGGGCTGGGTAAGCCCACTACGGCAGCTTCTGCAACACCTTCAAAGCCGATAACTCCCGCTTCGACTTCAATGGATGAAACATTCTCACCGCGCCGCCGCACCGCATCTTTTTTACGGTCGATGAAGAAGAAGTTGCCCTCGGCGTCGCGCTTGACCAGGTCGCCGGTATGAAACCAGCCATTACGCCAGGCTTGTGCGGTGGCTTCGGGCTGGTTCAGATAACCCATATTGATGGTCCACGGCTGGTCGGTGCGAACAATCAGCTCGCCAGGCTCATTCGGACCGACTTCATAATCATGATCATCCACCACGCGACATTCACAACCGGCCCGTGGCTTACCCAGGCTGCCCGTCACCGGGCAATCGATTTCCGTGAGCAGCGGCCCCGAGAGCTCGGTCATATTGAAGCCCGACAAATAACTGAAACCAAAGCGTTTGGCCACGTTGATGGCTTGCTGATTGAGCATCAGCGTGATCATGCGCAGACTGTTGTCGGCATCGTCTGGGCGGGGAGGTGCCTTGTCCAAAAAACTGGCCATGGATCCGATCAGGCCTGAAGTCGTGGTAGCTCCTGTATCCCGTACCCGCTGCCAGAATTCATTCGTCTTAAAGCCGCCATACAGAGCAATCTTGCCTCGACTCGATAGCCCTGCCATCACCGGTGATACACCACCAACGTGAAACATCGGCAATTCAACCAGCATGCAATCTGCCGCGGTCATATAGCTGTAAGTCGACTTGCCCGTGCTCCACATATGTCCGTATGGGCACATTACCCCCTTGGATGGCCCGGTAGTGCCCGAGGTGAAAATCACCATCTGCAGATCCCAGATTTCCAGATCCGCTGGTTCATCCAGTGACCGACTGCTGGCTTGCAAATCCGTTTCGATCACCGGCACAGCATGCTGCTTCAGCACATCGGCTTGACCACCGATGCTGAAAATATTTTTCAAAGGAAGCTGATCAATCAGATCCAGGCGTTCCAGCAACTGCGGATGCAGAATCAGATGGCTGGCGGTGGATTCCACAATGGCATGCTGCAAAATTCCGCCGCGGTAATCCACATTCATCGGTACGAATACGGCGCCCAGGTAATTGAGCCCAAACCAGGCTCGCAGCATGGCCGGGCCGCTGGGTAGCCAGACCAGTACTTTATCGCCCCGAGTGACTCCGTGTTCGGCTAAAAACGCCGCCGCTTGACGGGTTTGCTGCAGCGTTTCAGCGCAAGTCCAGGTTTCGCCAGACTCAAATTGGAACTGAACGCGATCAGGGGTTTCAGCAGCATTGCGCTCTAGCAGGAAAGGTAAAACACAGTCTTCACGAGGAGGTTTTTCGGCACGCATCCAATAAGGGTGGGGTGTTTGATTCATAAGCGAGAGTTCACAGGACTTGTATAAGTAAGCTGATTTTTGATCAACGGCTCAGGTCCGTTGCAAATTGAGACATGATATGAGATCAAACCTTCGGTGTTAGCCGGAAGTAGTTGGCGCAAAGCCAGCTCCTTTTGCATAATCAGACTAGCAGCCTGTCGGACTTAACCGATCGTAGCGAGGGAAAGCCGATTTGAGGCAGATTTTTCGTTCTTTTGAGGTGAATAGCACGGCTATTTAGCGAAAAAGAACGGGAAATATGACCAAATTCGGCTTTTCCGCAGTAGATCAGTTTTAAGTCCGACAGGCTGCTAGACTCCATTTTTCTGACTTGCAAGCACCCACTGGAGTGGCGTTCTCACTTAAACAGGGCGCGAGCCTGCGCCGTATCCAGGTACTCATCGATACTGGTGATCTGATTGTTTTCAACCTGGCAAATGGCACAGGCTGGCATGGCGAAAATATCTCCTGAGGGAAGTACACCTCGCATCACGTGCTGCTGGACAAAGCCGCCAGGAATCGCCATACGTGAAATCACGTCATAGTTAAGCCCGGTCAGGCGACTGTGTATGTAGTGCATGGATTTCATGTTGTCATCAATACTTTGCAGTTTCTGGTCGAAGTTATGCCAGATTTTGATGTCGGGCGAATAAATGTTTCGAACTGCTTTTTCGTCGCAAACATTAAGGGCTGCAATAAATCGGTCGGCTACGGCCATGGCGTCGTTTGAATGATTCATACTGTCTCCTGGTTGAAATGGCTGAATAGTCTTGGTGAAAGTTAGTTCTTGTAAGAATATAACTTCATCATGTCATGAGTGCTTCTGCGCCTAATACTGACCCCCGCCTTGCGGCATTTCTGGATAGAGCCGAAATCCTCGAGGTACTGATGCGCTATGGTCGCGGTGTCGACCGCGCGGTCGAGGAGTGGCTGAAGTCCTGTTATCACCCCGACGCCATCGCAGAGCACGGCAATGCCTATGTCGGCCCGGCGTTCGACTGGAACCACGATATTCCAGGCAGCGAAGGTTGGTGCCTGGGCATGTTCAATCTGGATCATCCGGCAATGCACTTCGGCCGCAAGGATCGTGAGGACCTAAGCTACCAACGCTTCTAACCACTCGGGGAACGGCTCGCGGGCTTTGGCCATGGTGATCAAGGCGGTATCGACATAATCGCGCCAGCCGCAGATTTTGCCGTCACGAAACTCGAAAACGCCCATGTAAGGCGTGCGAATGTGGTTGCCCTCGGCGTCCAGATAATCGTCAATGCCCTCCACCATCAGCAGGTCGCCGTTGCTGGCGTGATTGACAATGCGCCATTTGATCGCCGATTGTCCGTGGCCGAATTTGTTGAGAAATTTTCGCACCCAATCCTTGCCGATCAGGGGTCGATGTCCTACCAGGTAGTGATACTCGACGTCATCCGTCAGGCAATCCAGAACACCGTCAACATCAAGCTGTTTCCAGGCATCGATCATTTGCTGCACACGCTGTAAATGCTGGTTCATGCACACTCCATCAGGTTGGGGAAAAGCCGAGTCCATATGGAGCCGGAAAACGTGGGCCTGAGCTGACCGGACTTCAGGCAGGTACAGCAAAACCCAAACTTGCTTAATACCTGTCCGGCTGGTAACTTTCACAACTAGACTAACTATCCGGATCAACCGTGTCAACGCAAGCCTTGGACTACCGGGACAACACGCTACCTTCGGTGCGGCTCGATGTATTGAGTCGCGCGGACGGTACCTTATTGCTCAAATCGCAATATGAGTTGGTCGATTTCGATCCCATCATCGCCCGCAATTTCTTTGCCCAGGTGAAAAAGCAACCCGACAAAACCATTTACGCTCAACGTCAGCGACTGGCTGATGGAACGCGCGGCGACTGGCGCAGGCTGTCGTTCAGGGAAGCCGGTGAACGGGTTGAGTCCATGGCCCAGTGGTTGCTGGACCAGGGTCTGCAGCCACGTGATGTGGTTTTGCTGGTTTCTGGCAATTCCATCCATCATGCCTTGATGCGCCTGGCCTGCCTGTCTGCCGGCATCTGCGCCTGCCCCATCAGCATGAATTATGGCCTGGCTGGAGGTAATTTTGCCCGCCTCAAATACGTGCTGGACCTGGTCCAGCCAAAAGTTATTTTTGCCGAAGACTCGGCCCTTTATGCCCAGGCACTGCAAGCGATAAACCTGAATGATCGCATCGTCATAAGCGCTGATCCGGCAGCCACTGGCGTCACAGCGGTTGCGCTGCAATCGATAATGGAACACCCAGCAACAGCGGCAGTTCAGCAAGGATTGCAACATGCCGATGCCGACGAACATGCCGTATACGTGCTCACTTCCGGTTCTACCGGCATGCCCAAAGCCGTGATCCAGACCCAGCGCATGCTGTCGACCAATTTGTTTCAGGCTTTCCAGACTCTGGGCTCGATGTCAGGCTGGGACGATGTGATGCTGGACTGGCTGCCGTGGAGCCATGTCTCCGGCGGCTTTAACCTGCTGGCTGCGGCGGTGTTCGGTGGCAGCCTGTATATCGATGAGGGCAAACCCGCGCCCGGCCTGTTCAACGAAACCCTGCGGAATCTGGGCGAGATTTCCATACCCTATTTTTGCAATGTACCAGCGGGATTTACCTGGTTGGTGGAAGCATTGGAGGAAGACGCGGAACTGCGTAAAACCTTCTACAGCAAATTGCGCATGGTGCTGTACGGCGGCGCTGGCTTGCCGCAACCCATACTCGATCGCTTGCAGAAAATGGCCAGCGCAGAAACCGGCCAGCGCATTTTCATAACCTCGGGTTATGGCGCTACCGAAACCGCATCAGGTTGCATGGCGATATATTACGACACCGACAAGGTCGGCATCGGCCTGCCCATGCCCGGTCTGGAGGTGAAGCTGGTACCCAATGGCGATCGCTATGAAATCCGTTTGCGCGGTGACAACATCATGCCCGGCTATCTGCATAACCCCAAGGCAACGGCGGCCGCTTTTGATGAGGAAGGCTTTTACCGCACTGGCGATGCCGCCCGCTTTCATGCTGATGACGATGCCGCGCAGGGCCTGTATTTTGCCGGTCGGCTGAGTGAAGAATTCAAATTGGGTACCGGCACCTGGGTGTATGCCGGACAGGTACGGGCGCGTGTCGTTGAAGCGCTGGCACCGGCCATCAGCGATTTATTGCTCTGCGGTCTGGGTCGGAACTACCTGGCGGTACTGGGCGCACCCAGCCTGGCCGGATTGCGCGAAATTGCCGGTGAAGCCAAAGCCCAGCTTCCCGAGTTGTTGCAACACCCAAAGGTATTGGATTATCTGCAAGCCAAATTGCAGTCTTACAACCAGGCCTTCCCGGGCAGCAGCACGGCCATCCGCAGATTCAGTTTCATGCGCGAGGCACCCAGTGCAGCGCGCCACGAGTTATCCGATAAAGGTACGGTGAACCAATCCATTGCGGCGGAAAACCGCAGCGGGGAAATCGAAGCCCTGTTCGCCAACACCCCATCAGGAGAAATCCTTCAACCATGAAAGTCCAGGGTAGTGTCGCCATCGTTAGCGGTGGCAATCGCGGAATCGGCGAGGCCTTCGTGCGCTGCTTGCTGCAGTCCGGGGCCGAAAAAGTTTATGTCGGTTCGCGTTCGCGCGAAGCGGGTGCTCACCTGGAGAAGGAATTTCCAGGTCGCGCAATAGCGGTTGAGCTGGACGTGACGGCCGAATCACAGGTCGCTGCGGCAGCACAACAATGCGGCGATGTTTCCATCGTCATCAACAACGCCGGTGCCTTCAACAACCAGACTCTGATCGGTGCGCCCGATATGCAGTCGGCCCGCCAGGAGATGGAAGTCAATTACTTCGGTGTTTTGTCGATGTGCCGCCATTTCGCGCCGGTACTGGCAAACAATGGCGGCGGCGCCATCGTCAATGTCTTGTCGGCCGCAGCCATCGTGGCGGTACCCGCTATGGGTGGGTATTCACCGGCCAAGTTCGCCGCGCGGGCGTTGACCACCAGTGTGCGCGCAGAACTGGCGGACCAGGGCACACAAGTGAGCAGTCTAATCGTCGGTTCCATCGACACCCGCATGGCGGAGCATGTCGAAGGCCGCAAAGAGCCGCCGAATACTGTGGCCAAAGCCGGCATCCGCGCAATTGAAAAGAACATTCACGAAGTCGATACCGATGACTTTGCCGTTGGTGTGCGCGCAGCTCTGGCGCGTGATCCGGGTTTTATGGAAAAGTCGATGGCGGCCATGTTGAAAGCTGAAAAGCTCAGTACCGGACGTTAAAACCCAAAGAGAAATCACCCATGAACGAAGTTGCCAATATCCTGCTCTCTAATTTCCTTATGTTGATAGCCTGCATGGTCGTGTTGTGGCTGATCAGCATTCCGCTGAAAGATGTTTCATTCGTCGACAGCTTCTGGGCCATCGGTTTTCTGTTTGTCGCGCTGCTGACTTACTACATGAGTGGCGGCGACACCGATCGCCGATTACTGATCCTGGTTATCACAGCGATATGGAGCCTGCGACTGGGCGGCTATCTGTTTTTCCGCTGGCGTCGAGAAGGACCGGATGGGCGTTACGTAGCTCTGCTCTCCAAGGCACCCGGCAACAAGCATTTGCACAGCCTGTTCAAGGTTTTCCTTTTGCAGGGGCCGATTTTGTGGATCGTTTCCCTGCCCATCCAACTGGGCCAGATTCAAGCTGAGCCTTTGCAGTTGGGTATCCTCCCCTGGGTGGGTGCCGCGTTGGCTGCGATTGGCATCTTCTTTGAATCGGTGGGCGATCAGCAGATGGCCAACTTCAAATCCGACCCCAGTAACCACGGCAAGGTGATGGATCAGGGCCTGTGGCGCTATACCCGGCACCCCAATTATTTTGGTGATACCTGTGTGTTCTGGGGCCTTTATCTGATCGCGGCTGAGACCAGTCTTGGCATGTGGAGCTTCTTTGGACCGGCTCTGCTGACCTGGACCTTGATCAAGTGGAGCGGCGCTGCACTGCTGGAGCGTCGCCTCAAACGCAGCCGACCGGGCTATATCGAATACCTTGAACGTACCTCTTCCTTTATCCCATGGCCGCCCAAATCAGTTTCCGGGAAGGGTGGCAACGGAGCTTCATCATGAGTGCCAAACTGATCAATCACGTCCAATCCACCATTGCGCCAAATGACCATCCCTACATGAACGCTGCGTGGACGCCGAATTACGACGAATACGATGCCGGCGATATGCAGGTTATCGGTGAAATACCGAAAGACATTGACGGTGTGTACGTTCGCAACACCGAAAACCCGATCCATGAAGCCATCGGCCGTTACCACCCCTTCGAAGGCGACGGCATGATTCACACCATGAGTTTTGCCGATGGCAAGGCCGAGTACCGCAACCGCTTTGTACGCACCAAGGCATTTGTGGCCGAGCAGGAAGTGGGGCATTCGCTGTGGGCGGGGTTGATGGAGCGCCCGGACAAATCCTTGCGGCAGGGCTGGGGAGCCCATGGCAGTCTCAAGGACGCTTCATCCACCGATGTAATTGTGCACGCCGGGCAAATACTCTCTACCTTCTACCAGTGCGGCGATGGCTATCGTCTTGACCCTTACACCCTGGAACAATACGGCGCTGAATCCTGGGTGCCGCTGGATGGCATTTCAGCTCATCCCAAGTTGGATGAGTCCACTGGCGAGCTGTTGTTTTTCAACTATTCCAAGAATGCGCCGTACATGCACTACGGTGTGGTGGGCGCAGACAACAAACTCAAGCACTTCATTCCCATAGACCTGCCCGGCCCGCGTCTGCCACACGACATGGCCTTCACCCGCAACTACAGCATACTCAATGACCTGCCGGTGTTCTGGGATCCGGAATTACTCAAGCAGAACATCCACGCGACACGTTTCTATCCGGATATTCCTTCACGCTTCGGTATCATTCCGCGCTTTGGCGGTTCAGACTCGATCAAATGGTTTGAGGCCGACCCCACCTATGTGTTGCACTTCCTCAATGCCTGGGAAGATGGTGATGAAGTGGTGCTCGATGGCTACTTCCAGGAACATCCGGTTCCCGCCAAATATGCAGGGGCATCACCCGAATTTGAGCGCATGATGGCTTTCCTCGACCAGCACAAACTCAAACCTCGTTTGCATCGCTGGCGCTTTAACATGAAAACCGGACAAACCCGTGAACAATCGTTGGACGATCCGTTGCTGGAGTTTGGCACCATCAACCAGCGTTTTGGCGGAGTGCGCAATCGCTACTGCTACAGCGCCATACCGGCAGAAGGCTGGTTCCTGTTTACCGGCCTGGCAAAACACGACCTGGAGCAAGACCGCAGTTGGTCCGTGCCTTTCGGCGCGCACCGCTTCGGCAGTGAGCCCGCCTTTGCGCCGCGCGCCGGTGCGCAATCTGAAGACGATGGTTATCTGGTGAGCTTTATTACCGACATGAACGAAAACCGCTCTGAATGTATTTTGCTGGACGCCAGCGATATCGAAGCGGGCCCAGTGTGCCAAATCATTTTGCCGCACCGCATCAGCAGCGGTACGCATGCGACCTGGGCACATGGCGAAGATATCCGTGCTGCCCGGAATCACAATCTGAATCACAACCAGGCGCGCAACTGATTGCTGTATGTATCGGAGTAATTCATGAGCACGGCTGAAGAGCATATTCTGCTAAACACGCAAACTCACCACACCATCGAACATCGTAAGAACCCTTATCTATTGGGTGCGCACGCTCCGGTTCACACCGAGATCACCGCACTGGACCTGCAACTGATTGGCGACCTGCCGAAAGACCTGCAGGGTATCTATTTGCGCAATGGCCCTAACCCAAAGTTCAGCCCACAGGGTGTGCATCATTGGTTCGATGGCGACGGCATGTTGCACGGGGTTGAAATTGCCGATGGCAAGGTCAGTTACCGCAATCGCTGGGTGCGTACCGAAGGCCTGGCCGCCGAGGAGGCAAAAGGTGCAACCATCTGGCCTGGTCTGATCGACCGGCCCAATCGTTCATTGGAGAAATCCTGGGGAGCCGATCGTTATCTGAAGGATTGCTCCAATACCGATGTGGTATTTCATAACGGTAAGGCGGTCACCACCTTCTACCAATGCGGTGAGCCTTATCTGCTGGATCCACACACACTGGAAACGCTGGGCCGGATCGACCTGAAAGCTTCCGGCGGACGTTTTATGTCAGCCCACAACATGGTGGATGAACACACCAGCGAAATGATGTTTTTCGACTATGCCACGGTCGAGCCCTATATGACTTACGGTGTGCTCGACCCGGCGGGTAAACTCAGCCATTTCACCGCAATTGAGCTACCCGGCGCGCGACTGCCGCATTCACTGGCCATCACCGAGCATTACACCATCCTGATGGACCTGCCGCTGTTCTGGGATCCGGAATTGCTGCGTAACGATGCGCACAAGGTCACGTTCTATCCTGATATGCCCAGCCGCTTCGGCGTGCTCGGCCGCCATGCAGAAGGCGCAAGCATTCGTTGGTTTGAAGCCGAGCCCTGCTACATTTACCACGTCATCAATGCCTGGGAAGAAGGTGATGAGGTGATTCTGGACGGCTGTCGGCTGGAACACCCTGAGCCCACTCAGGATACCCGCCGCCGCTTCGCCGGGCCTTATGCCAATTTGATGGCATGGATGCGGCTGGATGCCACCTATCACCGCTGGCATTTCAATCTGAAGACTGGCGAATGCCGCGAGCAAGCATTGAATGACCTGATCAGTGAATTTCCCATGATCAATGGCCGCTACCTGGGCAGGCCTTCGCGGTATAGCTATCACGTTAGCTTCGCGCCTGAGGAAACCGTGTTGTTTGATGGCCTGGTGCGCTATGACTCTGTAACCGGAAACATACAGCAGCACCACTACCCGGCCGGCCATTACGGCAGCGAATCACCCTTTGCACCGCGCGTGGGCGCAACTGCTGAAGACGATGGTTATGTGCTGAGTTTTGTCAGCGTGCCAAATGAACAGCGCGCCGAGCTGCAGGTATTTGATGGCAGCGACATCAGCCGCGGACCGCTATGCCGGGCGCTGATCCCGCAGCACATTCCCAGTGGCTTCCATGCCTGTTGGATCGCTTCAGGCTCTGAATAAATCAGAGAACACTGAACTATTTGATTACAGAAATTCCGGAGTAGCGCATGCCCAAGAATTTACCCATGGCCCTGCAGGATAAAACCTTCATTATCACCGGTGCTGGCAAGGGCCTGGGTCGTGGTTATGCCCTGCATCTTGCATCGCTGGGCGCCAACGTGGTGGTCAATAACCGCAGTCATGTCGGCGAAACGCCATCATCCGCGGCAAGCGTGGTGGCTGAGATCATCGCGGCGGGGGGCAAAGCGGTGGCCGAGCAGAGCGACGCAGAAGATACCTTGTGTGGCGCACGTCTGCTGCAAACTGCATTGGATTCCTTTGGCGGCATCGATGGGCTGGTTGCCAATGCAGGCGTTTCCGAGGGCACCAGTTTTAACAAGCAGGACCTGGCACAATTTCGTCGCACCATCGAAATCAACCTGATGGGTACCGTGAACGCAGTGCATCCGGTGTATCAGCACCTCTACCAGCAGGGGCATGGATCTATCGTGGTCAGCACTTCGGTAGCCGGACTCTACGGCGAGCATGGCCTACCGGCCTATTCCACTTCCAAGGCCGGATTGCTGGGCCTGATGTACGCCCTGAGCAAGGAAGGGGGCCGCCACAATTTACGGATAAATGCGCTGGCACCCTATGCGGCAACACAAATGACCGACGAATATCTTACCGATGAGCTGCGGCAACAAATGCACCCGGAACGGGTTGCACCGGTGGTAGCCTGGCTGATGAACGAAAGTTGTGGCGTCAATGGGGAAATCATCATTGCCGGTGGTGGTCTGATGGGTCATGCCCGCGTCAGTGAACCGGTGCCGGTGCCAATCGCTGATGAGGCAGATTTTGCCACGATTGACCAAGCCTGGAAGCAGCTTCGTGAGCAGCCGCTGGAACGCGAATACCGCAGTGCGTTGCAGCATTCGGCTGCATTTTTAAAACCCTAGGGCATAGCGCAGGCTGCGCGATACTCCTGTTCCAGGCGATCAACAATGGCAGCAATCGGCTCAATCTCATGCACAGTGCCAACGCCCTGCCCGGCTGACCAGACATCTTTCCAGGCTTTGATTTTGGTTTGGCTGCCTGACAGGTCCATACGTCCCTTGGCCGGCAGGTTGTCTGGATCCAGTCCAGCGGCAATGATGCTGGGCTTGAGATAATAAGCATGGGCGCCGGTAAAGGAACTGCTCAATAACAAGTCATCAAAAGCCGAATCCACCACCATCTGCTTGAAAGGCGGAAACGCGATGCTCTCTTCGGTGGCGATAAACCGTGTGCCCATGTAGCTGAGTTCAGCGCCGAGTATTTCGGCCGCGCGAACCGCTCGTCCGTCACCGATCGCACCGGACAATATCAGGATGCCATCAAAAAACTCCCGCACCGCCGGCACGAAAGAGAAGGCCGCCATTTGCCCGGTATGGCCACCGGCTCCGGCTGCCACCAGGGCCAGACCATCTACACCGGCTTCTGCCGCCTTGCGGGCATAGGCCACATTGTTGACATCGGCTATGACCAGGCCACCATAACCATGGACCACTTCGATCACTGCCTTGGGGCCACCCAGTGCCGTAATCACGATGGGTGGTTGATACTTCTCTACCAAAGCCAGTTCTGCACCCAGCCGCTCATAAGTGCTGTGTACCACCAGATTTTGCGCCCAGACCTGGGTGGAGCCCGCCACTTGCTGCTTTTTCATCAAAGCCAGTTCTGCAGTAATCCGGTCCAGCCACTCTTCCAACACATCGAGACTGCGCGCGTTGGGCGCCGGAAATGAACCCACGATGCCGCAGCGACAGGCACCAACTACCAATTCCGTCCCGGAGACCAGGAACATGGGGGCGCAAACCACTGGCAGACGCAATGTTGCCCGCAGTTCAGCGAAGCGATTACGCGCTTCCGTTCTAACCATGATGCTGATTCCTTATTGCACAGAGTAACTTTCATGTAGTAACTTTCATTATTAGACTATCAAAACACCCGCCATGCAACCGTCATCGACAGCAAGGAAATGATTCATGGAAGCGTTCTCACCCGACTTGCTGCTGATCCTGGCGACCGGCCTGGCCGTTGCACTGGGCTCCGTGTTGATCCTGTGGCTGATCGGCTTTTTGATGGCGTGGATTGCTGACGAACAACTGCGGCGCTTCAAAGCCAATCCGGAAATGCACGGCACCGTGCTGCAATCGGGTTTGTGGCGTTATTCCCGCCACCCCAACTGCTTTGGCGAACGGTGCGTCGGGTGGGGCATTTTCCTGGTAGCCTGCGAAGTGCCGCTGGGTTGGCTTACGATGATCGGCCCCATGGTTTATTCTTACCTGGTGATCAATGTCACTGGACAGAAAATCTTGGACAAGAAGCTGGCGCGTGGGAAACCCGGATTCCGGGAGTACCTGCAGCGTACCAGCGGCTTGATACCGCCGCCGTCCCGAGCCAGAAGCGATTGACCGAAGCCGGCACCAACCAATCAACCAGCAACTCTTCCGGCTCCGCGCTGATACTCAACAGCCCGGTGGCCCGCGCCTTTACCGTATTCGGCGATCGCTGGGTCGGCCTGATTTTACGCGATGCGTTTTTAGGCGTACGCCAGTTCGAAAGCTTCCGCAAGCGCAGCGGGGCGGCGCGCGGCACACTTACTTCCCGCCTCAAATCGCTGGTCGAGCACGACATCCTGCGCCGCAGCATGTACCAGGAATCACCGGCACGTTATGAATACCGATTGACAAAAAAGGGCTTGGATCTTTATGCCTATGTCATGTCCGTGTGGGACTGGGAAACCCGCTGGAGCGTGGAAACACATATCCCGCCTGATCTGCATCACACCACCTGTGGCCAGTCCATGCGCCCACTGTTTCGTTGCAGCGATTGTCGTTCCGATATTAACCTGCGCGAAGTGCATTTCCAGAGCCAGGCCAAACTGGGGCCAGCAGAAACCGTCCCTGCACGATTTCAGCGCCGCACCCCCAACAGCAAACATTCACGGCAGGGTGTTGACCGGGCATTTTTCCATGTGCTGGACATCATTGGCGATCGCTGGACCGGGCTGGTGATTGCCGCCATGTATTTCGGCTTGAACCGTTATGACGAAATTGCCACTGCTCTGGGTATTGCCACCAATATCCTTTCCGATCGTTTGAAAATTCTGGTGGCTGCGGACATTCTTGAACAAGTGCCCTATCAGCAAAAGCCCGTGCGTTATAAGTACAAGCTCACGGAAAAGGGTGCGGCGCTCTACCCCATTGCTCTGCAAATGCATGAATGGGCCATGCGCTGGTTGTTCGAAAACGAACAACCCGCCATTACCCTGAGTCATATACCCTGCGGTTCAAAGCTCAAAACTGAGCTGGTTTGCAGCGCCTGCCAGGAACCTCTGAATATACATAACGTCACCTTTGACCCCGATTACGCCATCGGGGATTAAACCAACCGGCTTTTGCACTTAGCCGATCGAAGCCAATTCCTGCTCCAGATAAGCCACCAACTCTTCCACCGTACATTGTGGCTTGCGGGTGAAATCATACATATGCGTTTCCCGTGCGGCGCGATCAAACCAGATGACTTCTTCATCGGTAATGGGCGGCTTGGTTGCGCATAACCAAAGGGCTGTATCGACACCCTGCAACGGTGTGCGCAGCAAGACATTCTGGATTTTCCAGAACAGCGGCAAGGACATTTTCACACCCGGGGTTTTCGACCAGCCCGGATGGGTTACGTAACAGCGCAGACCGCGCTCACCATATTTCTTGTTCCAGTAGCCGGTCAAAGCGACCTGGGCCCGCTTGGCATAGGCATAGGCGACTTTACCGTTGTACTTGGCTGGGTCGGTTACATTCAGTTTCTTGAAGCCCAGCGGCGCGTTGTACATGCCACCAGAAGTCATATTGATGATGGTCGCATCGTCTTGCAGAGCACCACCTGAGATCAGACCTTCCGTCAGCAGGTAATGCATCAGCACATTGGTGGCAAAAGAAACTTCTTTGCCTTCCGCGGAGAGTTGCATATCGTTGAGCAACAGGCCCACGTTGTTTTGCAGCACATCGATACGCACACCTTCTTTTACCAAACGGTCTAGCAGGGCCTGGTTGCCGCTTTTCAGTGACAGGTCTTCTGTCACCAACCGTATGCGCTGGCGAACTTCAGGTTTGAGATCGCTGAAGGCCGCCTCCAGTCGTTGCTGGCTGCGCGCTGCAGCAATGACCTCCGCACCGGCTTCGGCGGCAGCTTTGGTGATTGCTTGCCCCAGACCGGCGGATGCACCAGTCACCAGCCAGGTCTGACCCTTGAAATCCAGTTTCGGACCGTTATCCCAGGAAGTAAGACGCCGGGCCCAATAGCCTGTCTTGGTGTAGGTCGGTGTAAAGCGTGCGTAAAAATTGATGATCTTGGCCAGGTCGCGGCTATTCATTGTGGTTTTCCTGTGTCGATGGTTGTGTCGATGGTTGAAAGGAATGAACTGCGGCTCGGGCAGAAGCTGCCGAGCCTTCAGCACCGATGGTTCCGGGTGGAGTGGCCCCATCGCCCACATTGAACAGTCCCCTGATGGGCGTTTCATTCGGCATCATCTAACCCGGCCAGCGATGCATGCCAGGTGCGGAGCCGATGCCAGCACCCAACACGATGACATCTGCATCCCGGGCGAATTTCATTGTATGATTCGAACTGCAACTTGCATTATCAGACTTAAGGTATAGAAAGCGTGCTTGCGGGTCAATGCCTGGACAGAAAAATGCCTGGACAGAAAAAGGTCTTGAACCGGCAACCCAAGGCTGAGGAAGGAGGTATGCGGATTCCATGAACAAAGTAACCCAGCACGGTATTTGCCGTTTTTGTCACGCCATGTGCTCCATGCAGGTCACACTGGAAGATGGTCGCATCACGCACTTGATTGGCGACAAGGACAATCCGGTTTACCACGGTTACAGTTGCGTCAAAGGCCGCAATTTCCATGAGTTTCATTACTCACCCAAAGCGGGAGTACCGGCGAAAGCCAGAAAAACACTTAGTATCAAGAGCCAGTCTTTAATTCTCACATCATTCTCCAGTGTGCGGGTGCGAGGCCCGCACCGTTGGTTGGTTTTTAACTTGCATAACAAGACTTTTCAACCTAGTCTAGGCTACCGATCTCAGGCGTTCAAGTAAGCATCGTTGCTGCCCGGTCTCGCTTTCAATACTCTGGTAACAAATGGTAGAACTAACTAAAACTGATAACTCTGCCATAGCCAAGCCCGTGGAGCCTCCGTGGCCCCGGCCAATCTATGCGTGGTATACCGTAGGCGTGCTGATGCTGGCTTACACCAACTCCTTTATCGACCGGCAGATTATAAGTTTGCTGATTGAGCCCATACGCCGTGACCTGCAAATCAATGACACGCAAGTCAGCCTGTTGGCAGGTATCGCATTCACCATTTTCTATACCTTGATGGGCGTGCCCATTGCACGGTTGTCGGACGAGAAAAATCGCCGCGGTATCATCATGATCGGCATCAGCGTCTGGAGCGCAATGACAGCACTTTGTGGCATGGCCAACCAATATTGGCAGTTGTTTCTTGCCCGCATGGGGGTAGGTGTGGGTGAAGCCACCTTGTCGCCGGCAGCCATGTCGATCATTTCGGATTATTTCCCGGTTACGAAGCTTGCCCGGGCCATCAGTGTTTATTCCATGGGCGTGTATTTCGGCGCTGGCCTCGCGCTGATCATTGGTGGTTTCGTGGTCAAACTGGTTTCCCAGGCGAACAACATCACTTTGCCGCTGATCGGTGAGGTTTATCCCTGGCAAGTGACATTCTTCGTGGTGGGGCTGATGGGCTTGCCCATCATCCTGTTATTGATGACGGTGAAAGAACCCTTACGTCGTGGCCGAGCGAAAACCACCGACAATTCCAATGCGAGTTCGGTGGCCGAATTGAAAAAATTTGTGCGCGCAAATATGCGCACACTGACTTATCACTTCCTGGCATTCTCGTTTATCGGTATTGGCATCATCGGCTATATGGTCTGGACACCAACCCTGTTTATTCGCACCTGGGGGTGGCAAGCTTCAGAAATTGGCTTTGTCTATGGATTCATTTTGTTTTTCGGTGGAACCAGTGGCGTTTATGCGGGCGGGTTCCTGGCCGACTGGTTACAAAAGCGCGGACATTCCGACGCGATTTTGCGCGCGGCCTGTTTTTGCGCATTGATGGCTATTCCTTTTACGGTCGCCACTCCCTTGGTCTCCAACCCCTATGTCGCTGTGGCAGGGCTGGCTATCACCTCATTCTTTCTGGCCATGCCGCAGGGTTTGCCGGCAGCCGCTTTGCAGGTGATTGCCCCCAATGCCCTGCGGGCACAGCTCACTGCCTTGTACTTTCTGATCGGCAACATGATTGCGCTGGGTTTCGGGCCAACCGTGTACGCGCTGGTAACTGACTATGTGTTTGAAGATCCGAACATGCTGAGGTATTCCATCGCCCTGGTTAGCGTCATCGTGATGCCACTGGGCGCCTTGTTCAGCTTTCTGGCTTTGAAACCCTACCGAGCGAGCGTTGTGCGGTCGCAGCGGATTGCTGCTGCAGCATAGCGAAATCTGTAAGCCATAAAACCGTGGAGTTCAGTAAGACGCGCAGACTGCACTCTCTACCCGCAAAACAGCCTCCTGCCGGAACTGTTGTTTGTAGTTGTTCATGATCTCGGCAATCGCCACATCACTGGCGGGCTCTCCGTGATGAATGACATTGAGCACATACGAGTCTTCCTGAATGATGTTGCCCGCAGCAGATTGCCATTGTCCGTAAGCCTTCCATATGGACAAGCCTTGCGGAAACCTGGGGGTGATCACATCTTCGACGAAAGATTGCCACTGTTCATCGCTAACCTGACCATCTGACTTGCCCGTGCCGAAGTAAAGCGTTTCACTGACACTCTTGTTCTGCCCTGCTCCGCAGGGTTGCGTGCCCACGCCTGCACAGCCCATCAAACTGATCAGTACCAAAACGACGCCCATGAACACAGCCCAACGATGCATTGAATTGAATTGCACGGATTGGTTTTCTTGTTGGATAAAAAGCATGCGCCTGAGAATACTCAAATTCTGACAAAGTAGGGAAGTGCGATCAACACGATCCCAATCACGACCAGCCATAAAGTGCTGGAGACGAAATAGGGAAAGATCATCAGCATTAAGCCACAAATCAGCGGAACAACAGCGCTCTGCTTTTTGCCATACATGAAGTAACCGAGCCCGATTGAGCCAAACAGTAAACCCCACATCAGCCATGCTTCGTTCAATGGCGATATCCCTAACTCATTATCCGGCGCGGGTCTCGTCGGTCGCAGGCAAAGTTTGCGCGATTGCACGCCACCGGCCTAGCGCCGTCTTAAGCGGCCGCGGCGCGACCAAACATCAGGAAACATCGAAGCCTCTCGCCGCGGTCCGCTTGAACACATAGTTGAACACCAAGTTATTTGTGACGAAAGCGTGCCATTGAGTTGGCCGTTTCCGGCAGTGCTAAGCAAACTCGCTACTCCTGCTAATTCTTGTTGAAAACGTTCCCGCGGAGGCTGTGTGAAAACCCAAAACCAGAAATCTCAAGTAGGAATTACTCTCTATATTTCTTGGTTTCAGAGCTTGATGTGGGGTTCTCATACTCAGATAAGCAGATGGATGTCTCAT
>Ga0163153_10001540_pt1 | contig 36287 bp, 39 predicted proteins | sample OliLakLV19MP6IB1_FD_148629 | JGI IMG/M metagenome (GOLD analysis project Ga0163153, IMG submission 148629) | Freshwater microbial mat bacterial communities from Lake Vanda, McMurdo Dry Valleys, Antarctica - Oligotrophic Lake LV.19.MP6.IB-1 | ecosystem: Environmental > Aquatic > Freshwater >... | reverse complement strand
GTTTACAGATTATTGCAATTGGGCAATATACAGGAAATGGGATAGAAACGATTTAAGATCTTACAATTTAATTAAGAAATATATAAGAAGTGAATTTGATATTTTTCAGGGAGGAAAAACGTTGTATTATTAAAATGACCGCCCTGACTACTCTTTCGAGAGAGCCCCATGGGCTCTTATCATCAGGGCGGAACCTTTTTAAGATCTTTAATAATCTATGAGCAAAATAACAACAATCGCTCGTTCTAACAAGTTGATAATGTAGTATGTTAAATTAAATTGACATGACGGAGAATATACCATTAGCAGCATACGAATATAGTAAATGGCAGAAGCGCAATCGAATGGATAATGGAGCGCTATCAGGTAACGACAAATAAAGACAGCGGCATAAAGAACGACCCGAATGACTGGTCGGATGAAGTTGGGAATCCTCGTTACATACTTGATCTGCTGTTGAGTATAATCCGGGTGAGTTTGGAGACGATGGATGTGGTGCGGGGACTGCCGGGGATGGGGATTTCCGAAGCTGAAATTCTCTCATAACGTTTAAAACATTTTTTTCATAGTAGATGTTGAAGCGAAACTTAAATAGATTTAGATAGAATGGCAGAAATAGGAATTTATACTACAATCACGATAACAATGCTTAGTGTTGCCTATCCTATATTACTTCAAGTCATTGCTCGGCTAGATGAGAAGTATGCATCTGACCACATCGTTGAATTATTCGATGAGGAAAGAGAAAAAAAATATTTTGTTATATTTCTAATTTTTTCCATAATATCAGTAGTAATCTGGTCCTTCAAAATTGAACCTATAGTTCAAATTGAGGGCATTAATTTTTTAATAAATAATTCTGCTAGTCTTCTTGTAATTACAAACACCATCATTTTAGTTGTTTTCTTTTTCCTATTCCTTAATAAAATATTAATTTATTATACGCCCTCAAAATTTATAAAATATTTAATTCAAGAGCATAACAACGACACGTCTGAACTAAAACATTTTACCGCTTTAACTGATATTTTTTTGCTTTCAATACAAAAACAAAACCAGAGTATCACCCATAAAATATCTAAGTTTTTCTATAAATCATTTGAAAAGGAAAGAGAAAAATCAATCAATAGACCGGTAGAATATCCGGAAGCATACTATATATTGGTTCATAAATCAGTCGAGGAACTTGCAATATTAAAAAATAAAAGAGATTATTCGCTTGAATATAGAACCGCAGGAGGTTTTTGGCTTCTGGGTGAATCTAAACTTTATCAAATCTCTGAATTGACTTATTCGTGGCTATGGCAAAATATACTTTTAGCAATAGAATATGAGCAAGATGATTTGATCCTTCATCATTGGCAAACTGCAAATCAATATTTTGAATATTATTTGAAAAATATTCAACCGGAATGCGATTTTCATGAAAGAGAATGTAAAATTAAGAATAGTAAGATAATAGAAGAGAGAAATATTGAAAGAAGAAGATTTTTAGAATTCCATTTTGCTTTAGGTGCGTTATTGTTCTACAAAAATCGTGTTAACTGCATTCGAAGAATTTTTAATTTCACGAGTAGTCTACCTCCTAAATATGAATTGCTTCCTGAATCAATGAATGAAGTATTCAAACTATATTATGATTTCAGCGATCCATACGAAATGAGACATTCGTGGATTTCGAAGAAATATCCTTTTCCTCAACAAAGCGGACTTAACTCAGACGCAGTGATCAAAAAATGGATTTCATTTTATCTGGCAATTCTGTTTTTACGACAATATACTATTGATCCATATTTAATGGATATAAATCCTTTAGAGTACCCTACTATACGAAAAGAGAAAAATAGATTGATTCATGGTTTAGATTCCTTTAGAAGACTTGTTTCTGATGCACTCAATGATAGAGAATTAATGAAGAATCTTGAATTAGATTTTATTACAGAGGAATGGTGTTTAAAAAATGGGAAAGTTTATCCAGTAGATTTTATTGACAAGCTGCAACAAAAATTATAAAAAGCATATTAAGAAGGTGCACTTACATTATCCATTTCGAGTGAAAAGGTAAATAAATTTTATCAATCTACAAATGAAATAGTTGAGTTAACATTAAATATATATTTGAAGATTAACAATAAAAAAGAAATTGGAGATGAATCTAACAAATGGTTTGTTGGAGGGCAAAGAATGTTGCAAAGTAAAGATGCATTTTCAGTAACTTCTGAATCCGATCATTTTAACTTCGACTCGTTTCTTGCTTCTGTAGTATCGAATAATATTAAAGAAAGAGTAGCTTCTACTTTTTTTTTTAATAAAAAAAAGAGTTATTTATTGAAACAAGAAGATATTTTCAAAGCCATTGACAAAATAGGAATTACAAATAATTATTTAATCCTCGGTTGTTGTGTTCCAAAAATTTTACTGAGGAAAATATAAGGAATGTAGACTAGTCACTAAACCTCCTGTATTTAATCACCCAATCTAACTTTTTAGTATTTCACATTGTAATAAAGTATACTATTTTAAAATAGTTAAGCATATGAAACTCAACAACACATATCGCCAAAAACTTCTGAATGCAATAATCTATTTCACAAAAAATGTTAAGAAACCATCTAAAGTAAAGATCTTCAAACTGCTTTATTTCATGGACTTCAAACACTTTCAGCAAACCGGAAGAAATGTAACTAATCTTGATTATTTTGCATTGGAGTTTGGACCTGTTCCGCTTTCATTTTATGAAGAAGTTAATAATAATGAAGTACCTATTGATTTTTCATCAGTCTTATGTATTCAGCCATTTGAGTCTGAAAACAGTGAAAGGAAAGGCGGAATGTTTAAAGTTAAGCCAAATATAAAAGAAGATATAAATGTCTTCTCACCTCGAGAACAAAAAATTATAAAAGAACTTACTGAAATTTACAAAGATGTTGATGCAAAACTTATATCTGACATATCTCATTTCAAAAATCAACCGTGGGATAAAACTATAAAAGTAAAAGGATTAAATAAGAAAATTGATTATGAACTTGCATTGGACAAAGATTCGGAAATTAATTTTGAAGATGCAGAAGAATTAATAAACGAAAGGCAGGAAATGCTAAAAGCTTTTCCGCTAAAAGAAAGAGTTTCGAAATGTTAATTGATTATGGCACGAGGAGATGTTTACCTTCATCTGAATTTTCCATATTCTGATGGGACTTATGGTAAGAAGTATTTTGTAATTATGTTTGAACCGGAAGAGAGTTCCAAAGAACCTTATCTAGTTTTAAAAACCACGTCTAAATTAAAGGGAAGATCATTTAATATCGGCTGCAATGAAAGAAGTCAGGTATTTTATATTCCTGCAAAAAATATTAATGTCTTTCCCGAAAATACCTTAATCCAACTACAGGAAATATTTGAATTTTCTTCAGAAGAGTTTCTTAAAGGATCTTTAACCGACAGAACTATTGAGTACAAAGATACTCTTCAGGAAATTACAAATTCACAATTAAAAAATTGTATTAAAAAACTGAAAGAAGATATTTCAGTATCGCATTACGAAATGATAACAAGGAAATAAGTTAAGAAGTCATATTTAAATTAAAATAACCTAATGTCTAAGTCATCTATCGAATGAGTGATTTATTTCATAAAGATATTCCTTTGGAATATATTAAAAAAGTATTCAAAGTTATGAATGATAATCCGCAGCATACGTTTCAGATTTTGACAAAGAGAGGCGATGTACTGGCAGATTATGATGCAAGAAACGAAATAAACTGGACATCAAATATATGGATGGGTGTTTCAGTTGAAGATGACAGAGTAACTGACAGAATAGATTATTTAAGAAATACAAAAGCACATATTAAATTTCTTTCCTTAGAGCCATTATTGGGACCTTTAACAAATTTGAATTTAAAAGAATATTGATTGGGTGATAGTTGGCGGTGAATCCGGATTTAAAGCAAGACCTGTAAAAGAGGAATGGATAATTGAAATAAAAAATCTCTGCAAGCAAAATAAAATACCATTCTTCTTTAAGCAGTGGGGAAAGCCGGAGTTTAATGTAAATCAAAATGATCCGACTATTGATGCAAAGCATGAAAATCATGCTAAGGGTGGATGCCTGTTGAAAGGGAAAATGTATAGAGAATTACCTTCTACAATGAACCGCATTCTCGGAGATTCAAAACGCAATATAATCCAGCGAACATTAGGATAAACGTAGAGACACCATGCATGGCGTATCTACAATAACCTCTCCATCGCATACTCAATTATAGCAGGCACATTCGGCTTATCGGAAAAATGCAAAATGAAGTAAATATCCTTCACACCTTTGTCCTGCCAGACTTTTATCATATTTACCCAGTCATCAATTCGTGCCCGGTCGGTCGGATGATCGTAGGATAAAAATCTGATGAAGGCGGTCGGATTGGTAAGCTTTATGCTGTTCATATACTGAACGGTCTCCGCACCGTCAACGATCACCACACCCGCCTTATGCTTTTTTAATATTGTCAGACATTCCTTCAAAACATCGGGACGTGACAACCAGTCAGGACGTATCTCAACACTCACCTGTATGCGGTTGTTTATGAATGCAAGAAAATTATCAAGAAGATAATTATTCTCCGGAGGCATATTGAGAGGGAGCTGAAGAAATGAAATTCCAAGGTTGTCTTGCAGCAGAGATACGGAGTCTATGAAATCATCCGTCAGCTTTTCAACGTTGAGAAGTTTATTTTCGTGGCTTATGGTCTTCGGAAATTTCGGACAGAATCTGAAAAGGGAAGTCACATTCTTTTGCCAGTTGATCATAACCATATCCTCAACCCGATCGTGATAGGTGGAATTCATTTCGACACAGCCAAACTTTCGTGAATAATAATTCAGCACATGCTGAGATCTTGTCGCGGGATAAAGATCACCTTTCCAGAAGGAATAATTCCACTGACTGCAGCCTATGTAAAGCATTTGGTATGTTGTCTTTGTTGTATCAGAATAATGTAAGAGGTTCTTCAGGTTTCACTTTCTTTGTAACTTTCGGTTTAGTGATCAGAAGTTCGGCAACTTCCGAACACATCTTAACCGATTCATCCGGAGTATTGCACATACTGGCCGCGAGTTCGTGCGGCAGTTTCAGATATCCGCCCGCGATTTCAGCTCTGAAGATGACGGGCATCCGATCGTGAAGAGGCGACATAAAGTGATTTGGCGGACAGGTAAGAATAGAAGCTCCGGTCTCACCTTTAATATCCTTTTTATAAAATCCGCCGGTGAAAAAAACCTTCTCATTGTCGAGAGAGATACGGAGAGGTTCTTTTTTATTCATTGCGGGCCATTCATAAAAAGCTGTGAGAGGTATCAGACACTTTTGTTCGGTGAATGCTTCCTGCCAGTCGTTTGTTCTTTTGGGATTGATGACTGTATCGGTTCGTGAATTGAAAACATCCCTTTCAAATTCAGGATCAAGACCTTTGAGTTTTCTTTTGGGATCAAAAATTTTTGAACGGATGCCCCACTTCATAGCTTTTACTTTGAAAACATTGTCTTCAAGAACGATCACTTTTATCCTGTCGGTCGGAGCAATGTTCTCTTCTTTGAAAACTTCATCAATATCATAATCAATATTGAGCTTACCGATATACCTGCTGAATATTTCATCCAGCTCTTCTTTATTTACTGCATTCTCGTAGCGACCGCACATATTTAATTATAAATTTAAAATTGTAAATGTTAAATGATCCGGAGTTCATTTAATTTAAGCATTGAGAAGAGATAATTAAATTGAATTAGGGAAAGATAATTGTTCGAGTTTCAAAACCACTTCATTTATGTTTTCGATGTCATCCTGATTTGTAAATCGAATAAATCTGATCCCGTAAAACTCAATTTCCGTTTGTCTCGTCATATCATACTCAACGTTATCAGGTAAATAGAGAATATCACCATCAACTTCCACAGCGAGTTTGATTTCCGGACAATAAAAATCGATCACATATTTGTGGATGCTATACTGCCTCAAAAATCTTAATCCGTTTATTTTTCTTTTTCTAAGTTTGTTCAAGAGTAACTTTTCAGCCGGAGTCATATTATTTCAGAGAGATCTTCGTTTTGGTTTTTCATCGGAGCGGTTATAGATTTTTGTCATGGTATCTGTTTTTAAATATTTGAAAAGAATAAAATCAATTGCTTGCAAATGTAATCGATGCGATTCAGCAACCCTCCCCTTTGAAAAACAAGGGGAGGGCTTTGAGTTTCTTTGGCTTGGAATGTTTATGTTTCCTGATGATTACATTGTGTTTGTGAATCGAGAAGAACAAAATATATCCTCTTATACTCTCACGACCACTATCTCATTCCAGTTGGTAGTATACCTGTTCGACCTGAAACACATTTTCATTTTCCAATCCTGTTCAATGCCGGATGACGCGAACTTTACGGTGTCTCTGCCCCAGACGCAATTCATACCGTCAACGGCTTTCATTACTGAGATGTTCTTGTTATGATCTGTCTCTCTGAACGCGTTGAGCTGTATGTCATTTTCCGGAACAATGTTTGAAAGATAAACCCCAGCCTTTATATATTTGTAACCGCTTCTGAAAATTATCTTTAAAACAAACAGCGCATTCTTTATCAGTTCCGGAGTGAATGCAGTGGGTTCTTCCAGTGTAATTGTCTTTCCCATCGCGTATTGCTTTTCGTGAAGCTTGTGATGATTTGTCTGAATGAATACATAGACGGAACGACAGATGGAATTCTGCATACGAAGTTTCTCGGATGCTCTTGTTACATATTGTGACACTGCCTCTTCGATTTCAGGAAGTTCGGTCACATATCTTCCAAATGATCTCGAGGACATAATCCCTTTCTTTGGCTTTACAAGCTGGTCTATTTCGATGCAGGTTGTTTCCCGGAGTTCAAGACACTTTCGCAAACCCACGACACCCATCTTTTTCTTTACCCATTTTTCATCAATACATTTAAAGTCATAAGCAGAAAGTATCTTGTTCTTCATCAGTTCCTTCGCGTATGCACTGCCGATTCCCCAGACATCGTGAATGGGGACCTGCTGAAGAAGCCTGTCCATTCTGTTAAAATTACTGATGTCAAATACACCGTTAAGCTTCGGATTCTTTTTCACAAATTCGTTTGCTAGTTTTGCGAGTGTCTTTGTTTTTGCAATGCCGATTGAAACAGGTATGCCGGTATTTTTTAATACCGTTCTTCTGATCTTACTTGCATAAGATGTGAGATCCCTCTCATTGATCTTGTCAAAGGACAGGAACGCTTCATCAATTGAATAATATTCGATCTCAGGTGTGAATCCCGAAAGTATATTCATCACTCGTGCCGACAGATCGCCATAGAGAGTATAATTGGATGAATAAACAAAAACATTATTCTTCTCGATAACGTCGCGCACTTTAAAATAGGGAACACCCATCCCAATACCGAGCGCCTTTGCTTCCTGGCTCCTGGCAACGATACAGCCGTCATTATTACTTAAAATGACAACAGGTTTACCGCGCAACTTCGGATCAAAAACGCGTTCGCAGGAAGCATAAAAATTATTACAGTCGATATGAGCGTAGATGTTGGTCATTGTAAATTAAATTTAATGGTGTTATGAAAATTTGTGAATCGAAATGAACAAAGTCAATTGCTTGTAAATGCAATCGTTGCGATTCAGCAACCCCTCCCAGCCCTCCCCTTTGAAAAACAAGGGGAGGGCTTTGTGTTTCTTTGGCTTGGAATGTTTATGTTTCCTGATGATCACATTGGGTTTGTGAATCGATACAAGCAGGTTTAAAAGTTAGTATGTTTCGGTAAACCAAACCTTGTACCACCGTCTTACATTTGTCAAACTTGCCAACTTACGTTTTATGAATCGCATAAGTCACCACGCCCCACACAAGAAAATCCATATCTTCATTCAAAGGTATCGGATCAAACTTATCATTAGCCGCAACAAGAAACAGTTTTCCTTTTATCTTATCGATCTTCTTAACGGTAAACTCCCCGTTGATCTCAGCGATGACTATCTGCCCCATAGTTGCCTCAATACTTTTATCAACGACAAGCAAGTCGCCGTCATTAATACCTTCACCTGTCATTGATTCGCCCTTCACTCTTACAAAGAAAGTTGAATCAGGATGATTGATAAGATAATCTTTAAGATCAAGTTTTTGCTCGAGATAGTCCATTGCAGGAGAAGGAAACCCTGCGGGAACGGGGTATTCAAAGTATGTAACTTCAATGTTTCGGAGAATATCAGTTTGCAGAAAAGTGATCTGCGGATTCAGAGTATTCATTGTATTTAGTTCGTTATGATTGCGGTAAGTTATAACCCGTAGAGGTTTAAATCAAGAAAGAAAGTATGCCTTAAGGATTTAGGGGTGTTGGAATGAGGATTGAATGATTATAATATTTGAGATGCGATTCAGAGCTGACCCAGAGAGTACCCCCGAGCTCGCCTGCATGAAAACTTCTCCTGACTTCATGCTATTGAAAAAGCAGGAGTCGGGAAAGACAATGCGAAGGAGTGTTTTTGCCCTACCCGCATGAGGGGATTCCTGAATCGTAACGTAAGCGTTTAACTCGGAAGTAAATGTCTGTGATTGGATTCCAAGATTACCCAAAGGGTACGCCCGAACCCTCGTGCAAGAAGACTTCTATAAACATAGATTTAATCGGTGCTAAATATAATAAATGGTTTGGATTTGCTTATTGCATTTCATAATTCGAACAATAATGTTAACGTTAGAAGGATGTGAACAAGTTGGAATTTCGGATTAGGAATAAATACAAATCAGATTTATGATTTTTGGATTTGTTCAGATTGATCTCAACTGTTGACAACAACGTTTAGTGTTCACGCGTTTGTTTTTCTTATTAAATAATTAAACAAAAAGGAGTGCCGAATGCCTTTACTACAAGTAGTAATAATACTGATAGTTATTGGAGTTCTATTATGGTTAATAAATACTTACATACCAATGGACTCAAAAATAAAGTCAATCCTGAATATTGTCATTGTAATTGCAGTTATCTTATGGCTATTGAATGTATTCGGACTTCTCAACATGGTATCCGGTATCACTATCGGTAAATAGTTAATTGCAAAGCGTGACTTCGTTACGGAAAATTTAAGAGCTTCATTAGTTTTAATTTATTTTTTTTGCTCATAGTTGTAACCGTTACATAAGTTGTAATAAGCCGGAAGTGCCGGAAGTTACATCCGTCCAAAATAAAGAAAAAACTTGCCACGAATTTCACTAATGATCACGAATTAGAAATATTATCATTAATTTTTTAAAAACAGAATTGGCATAAATTTATTTGGACAGCATAAGTAAATCTTCAAGTGGTTATTTAAAGATTGATTTTAAAGATTCAATATTGGTGCAAAAATATTATCATAACAGATTGAATTTAAAAGTATTTAAATTTTTAAAAAACATTTTGGATAGCAATGGCCGGAAGTATTAATAAAATTATGAATTGAATTGCTTTTACAGACCATTATAGTAATTATGAAAAAAAATAATTCAATTATTTTTAATCAAAGAAATTTAAAATTGTATGTTTAAAAAATTTAAAATAATCGAATTAGTAATTCTTGCAATCACAATAGCCACAATTTTTATATCTGAGTACTATTACCTTGTTTTGGATAATCCCATGAGGGCAATATTTATTGGATTATGGCCGCCAACTATGATTGGATTATTAATTTATATTAACTTGAAAAAAAATCAATAAGTGTTATGAATAATCTTGATATAATTGTATTAACAGTTATTGTTTCAATTTCATTTTTTTTATTTATCGTTCTATCGATTAGGGAATTTGATAAGTTGAGTAAAACCCCGGACCAAATAGGAAAAGAAACGAACACTCCAACAAAATAGGTTAGCAATAAAGAGCCCTTCTCGCCAGATCACACTGAGTCAAACGATCTCCAAAAACTAAACTCTTTCGAACATTGCTGTTGGAGTTGCCAAAAAGATTGATTTAATTTTTTATTTTCTTTAAAGAGCTTCAACAAACTTTTTGGAACACAAATAGCGACAGGAAAAATCACAACCCCCTTACTAAAACCTCAAAATTCATTACCTTGAATAAATCAACATACTCTTCGTCTGCGGCAGGAATAAAAGACGCAACAGAACTGCTGAATATATCTTCAGGAGAGATGAACGGTTTAATATCCGATTGGCCGGTTTAAGTCCAAGCAGTGATCATAAAATTACAGAGAAAGATATTCAATGGTCAGATCTGATTTTAGTAATGGAAGCTGAACATAGAGCCAAGAACAAAGAACAATTCCTTTACATCAATCTGCCGAAAATTGATAATCTTAACATTGAAGATGAATATGAATTTATGGACGAAGAACTTGTTGAAATCCTGAAAGATAAGATCAATTTTCTTTTCATCTGAAAACTCTGCTACAGTATTACACAATCCTGATTATATTTTCAATCGTTAATGTGATCAGTTATAGTTTGTCAGCACAGATTGCTAATCTGTGCTACGCGATTTAGTATTTAATTTTACAAAATATATTGTATATTTGTCACATATACAGGAAATGATAAATTTAAATGACATTGTTGGGTTTGATTGGGACGATGGAAATATTGGTAAGAATTTTAAAAAGCATAAGATCACGGACAGGGAAGCCGAAGAAGCATTTAACAATAATGCCTTTATTGTTGTAACAACATCATATCTTAATGAAGAACGGTTTCAATTATTTGGAGAAACATTTCACAGAAAGATTTCAGTCAAATATACCATTAGAAAAAATAAAATCAGAATCATCTCTGCAAGGGAGATGAGAAAGAAAGAGAGGAAATATTATGAAGAGAGTCTCAGGTAAGTCGTTAAAGCCAATACCTGTATTTAAGAATGAAGATGAGGAACGAAAGTTCTGGAGTAAGGCTGACACATCACAGTATTTTGACTGGACCAGCGCCCAAAAGGTATACTTTCCAAATCTCAAGTATTCAACAGAATCAATCTCCATAAGAATGCCGTCAAATATTTTAGATAAATTAAAGGCGATGGCAAATGAAAGAGATGTTCCGTATCAGTCATTCATTAAGATGATATTGGCAGATAAGGTGGCTGAGGAATGCAAGAAGTATAAATAGTAGCACAGATTACAAATCTATGCAACTGTTTGTTCCTTTATTTAGGAATATCTATCTTTAAACTTTCCTTTTAATTTTCACAAAATTATTCTTTGTAAATTTAAAACAAAACTATTATGTGGAAATTAATTCTTTTACTTTTTGTGTTTTCATCTGTAGCATTTTCCCAGGATCAGCTTATCGGCAGGAATGAAGTGACTGTTATGGAAAACGGGAAATTGCAAAAGAAAATTGTTTTAAATCCTCTGCCGAATAACGGCAATGTTTTAAATCCCGCTTCAGACAATTCATTTTCTCCTCTTAACACTTACGCCAACACTGTTGTGAAATGGTCAACCTCCGACGCGGCGGCAATAGGTGATCTTTGCGTAGTAAGTGAAAACGGTAAATACTCGGTGACAAGCTGGAATTTAAACAACCAGAGAATTTCTCTTTACGGAAATACCGACGCGACTCCGGCATGGGACTTTCCTACTTCTCCTCTCGGGTTTATGAACTTCATTGCTATATCAGATACAGGCGGCGTCATTGGCACAGGTTCATATCAGAACATATATCTCTTCAATAACACAAGCAATGTCCCGTTCTTCAATTTTGATCTTACGAGACTTTCTGATACAGGCATTGCAACCGGGCTCGCACTTACCGGCAACGGAAGCTTTTTGGTTGCGAGTGTTTCGAGACAGGATTCGAGCACGGTGTTTGGGTTTAATGCAAATTCGACAACTCCTGTATGGAGCTTAAGGATCGTGCCTTCGATCGCTACGGGTGGCGGATCAATTCAGGGAGTTAGAATGTCAGGTAACGATTCACTTGTAATAGTAAATACTTATGCTGAAGTTTTTGTAATTAATACCTTTACAGGACAACAGAGATACAGGGGATTTGTAAATCCAGGTTCGCCTACCAGCGGAACTCAATCCCCACAGGGAATCAGCGGAAACGGAAATGTTATAGCAACAATCAATTATACCGGAACATTAAGGGTATTCGAATGGAATGGTTCAACTTATAATTTCCTATGGGCAAACACTGAACCCGCAGGACAATTTTTTAACTGGTACACATCAGTGGACATTTCTTATGACGGGCAATATATAACGGGAGGAACACTTAACTTTGTTTCATCAAGTACATTTGACGGCAAGGTAAAGTTCTTCAGAAAATCAATTTTGGGAACACCCGTGTGGACTTATGCAGGATGCGGAGATGAAGTATCCAATGTGTCATTTTCAAAGAGTGCTAATATATTATGCGCAGCATCATGGGGAGACTTTAACAACGGATCTGAAGATTTGTATATATTCAAACCGTTTTTAGGGAATGTACCAATATTCAAACTCGCAACACCCGGTTCGTTCTTTTATTGCAGCACTTCAGGAGACGGAAGAGTGGTAGTTGCAAGCGGTAAGGCAGTTCATGCAAGACAACTCGGAAGCGGCGGCTTACTTTATAATATAAGCGTTGACACTACGGACATCCCGCCGGTTTCAGTCGGTAATAATAGTGTGGAATTGAATTCGTTCAGTCTCAGTCAGAATTATCCAAACCCATTCAATCCATCGACTGTCATAAGTTATCAACTGACAAGCAGCAGTAATGTAAAGCTTGTTGTTTATAATGCGCTTGGATGTGAAATCGTCACAATTGTAAATCAGAAACAGAATACAGGCAGCTATAGTGTTGAATTTAACGGAAGTGATTTATCGAGTGGAATTTATTTTTATGAACTTACAGCAGGTGAACTTATAGATACAAAGAGAATGATATTGCTGAAATAATTTTTAGTTAAAAGTTAAAAGTTGAAAGTTAAAAGTTAAAAGTTGAAAGTTAAAAGTTAAAAGTTGAAAGTTAAAAGTTGAAAGTTGAAAGTTAAAAGTTGAAAGTTTGTAAAGTTAATAAAATGAAACTCGTAAATCATACATTTTAAAAAAATAACTCAAGTGGGTGCTCAAATCAACCTTACATATTGGTTGTCAAATGGATAAAATGAAACTCGTCAAACTTTACAAACTTTATAAACTTTATTTTTGAGAAAAGTTCTGGCGATAGTAGGTCCTACGGCATCGGGCAAGACGAAAGTTGCGGTTGAAGTTGCCCGGCGGATTAACGGAGAGATCATCTCCGCCGACTCAAGGCAGGTTTACAAATATATGAACATTGCTACGGCTCAGCCGGATGAAAAAGATCTGAAAAAAGTAAAACATTATTTTATAAATGAGCTGAAGCCGGATGAAGAGTTTAACGCAGGTCATTTCGGAAAGAAGGGAAGAGAACTCATTAGCGAAATATTTTCAAGGGGGAAACAGCCGATAGTTACGGGCGGAGGCGGGCTTTATATCCGCTCGCTTGTTGACGGATTCTTTGAAGATGAAGCGGGAGATGACAAGGTTAGAAATGAACTTTATGGTAAGCTTGAAATGCACGGTGAAGAATATCTTTATGATGAATTGAAGAATGTGGATGAAGCAATATATCTTAAAATTCCCAAAGGAAAAATAAGAAGAGTGATACGAGCTCTGGAAGTGTTTTATTCATCCGGTAAAAAAATGTCTGATCTTCAAAGTGTGAAAATGGAAATTGACTTTGAAACTATTCAGATCGGATTGTCAATTGAAAGAATAGAATTGTACAAAAGAATTGAGAAGCGGGTCGATGCGATGTTTGACAAGGGGCTCATTGAAGAAGTAAAAGAGCTTATATCAAAAGGATATGATTACAAAAAAAATTATCCGGTCGATACGGTAGGAGTAAAGGAAGTATTCAAGTATCTTAAAGGTGAGTATAAGTATGAAGAAATGATAACACTGATTAAACAAAACTCACGACGTTACGCAAAACGTCAGATGACTTGGTTCCGCAAGGATCAAAGAATAATATGGATAGACGTAAATGAGGAAGATTTGTGCGGAAAAATATTAAATGAATTTGAAAGAGAGTCGTAACGGATTATTCACGTTTCACATTTAGCTTTTCACGTATTGACTTACAAGAAGAATTAGAAATTGTTAAATTAAATAAACCACGATAAGGTATTCTGAGATTAACCTCAAAGACTTTAAGTCTCCAAGGTTTATTGAAACAGTTTACTAGCAAAGATATAGAATAATGATTCAATTTTTTCTTAGAGTTTTTGCGCCTTCGTGGTAAAAAAAAATATAATATTATGAAGCATACACACATTCTCAAGAACGCTCCGGAGAAAGACAAGACATACAGAGTAAAATACAATGACAGTGAAATTTATGACGCGAAGATCCTGAGCTATGAAGGCGGTTGCTGGGCTAAGATAAAGATCGAAAGCGTGCTTCCTTCTCCTAATGAAAAATTATATAAGGAAGGACAGGAGTTTGATCTGAAGCTTGGTTACTATTCTCTTTATGAAATTGAGACTGAAGAAGCTGACGCGAAGTAAGGAATGAATTTTTCGCAAAAAGAAATAGTTCTCTCTCCGCAGCATTCAAAGATGATCGAAAGTGGATGGGGAAGTGAAGTCGTCACCGAAAACGCTGTAAGTAAAATTACTTATGACTCCGACGGCAATGAAGTGGAAGGTTATCTCGCGCATCCCATTGATACTAAAAAGAAATACCCGTTAATAATATGGAACAGAGGCGGCAATTTAAAGGAAGGAGCTATCGATGAATTTCTCGCGAAAGGAATGTTCGGTGAAATAGCCTCATGGGGTTATGTTGTTCTTGCTTCGCAATACAGGGATAAGGATGAGTTCGGAGGAAGTGAAATAAATGATATTCTGAATTTATTTCCATTAGCATCTTCGATTGATTTCTGTGATGATAAGATCATTGGGATGGAAGGGTGGAGCAGGGGAGGAATGATGACATATAAGGTATTGACGCTTACAGATAAAATAAAATGTGCGGTTATAATCTCAGGACTTGCGGATATAATAAGGAGTGAGGAAGAAAGAAGCGGATTGAGCAAAGTATACCGGAAATTGTTTGGAAGTGACGATGGGGTTGAATTTACCAAAAGAAAAAAGGAAAGATCTGCGGTATATTTCGCTGACAAGATTAATAAAGAAACAAAGATACTTTTGATACACGGAACAAAAGACGACAAAGTATCATATAAAGACTCAGAAGACATGTTTGAAAAACTAAAAGCTGAAGGTGTTGAATGCGAATTGAAACTAATTGAGGGCGGAGATCATTACTTAAAGAGGCAAAGAAAGGAAGTTGTGGGATTGAGAAGAGAATGGTTTAAAAAATATCTGAAAAATTAAATTTTAAAGTTAAAATAACGAAAGGAAATCACAATGTACGATCCAATTATGGTTCAGCCGATGAGAGATCAGGCAAAAGATATCGGATTCAAAGAAGTATATACACCGGAGGAAGTAAAAGCGGAATTAGATAAGAAAGGCGCGACACTCGTATTCATAAATTCAGTTTGCGGATGCGCAGCCGGAAAAGCAAGACCGGGTCTTTCACTTGCAGTAGACTGGGCAAAGGAAAATAATGCAATGCCTGAAAATATGATTACGGTTTTTGCAGGAATGGAAAAAGATGCGGTAAATGAAGCAAGAAAATACTTTACAGGCTTCGCTCCTTCATCACCACAAATCGCGTTATTAAAGGACGGGGAATTAGTTCACATGATCCAGAGACACGATATTGAAAACAATGACGCCAATATGGTTGCTAACAAGGTCGCGGGTGTATTAAAGGAGTACTGCACAAAAGTTGATGCTTAAGCATTATGGAATTAATTTGTGAGGATAGTAAGTTGTTATCATCAGATACAAATTTTGAATTGTTCTTTTAATTGCAGTAACTTTAACGGTTATGTGTTCGGACTTGATATATGGTATAATTAATCATAAGTTGATTCGTTTTTAAAAAAATTGTCAGACGTTATGCAGTTTCATCTGCAAAGATTGAAAGAATAATTTACCCAAAATTATTTGTGAATTTAAATTTTAAAAAAAATGGACAGTAATTTTTCAAGCAGGGTTCAGGATGTGATCAGACTTAGCAGAGAAGAGGCAATTAGGCTTGGGCACGATTACATAGGCACTGAACATCTTTTATTAGGGATAATAAGAGAAGGAGAAGGAATTGCAATTAAAATTTTCAAAAATCTTGGAGTAGATGCGTTTAAAATAAAGAAGTCAGTTGAAGATACCGTACGACAATCAGGCGGGACATTAACAGTAGGTAACATTCCGCTTACAAAGCAGGCAGAAAAAGTCCTGAAGATCACATATCTGGAAGCAAAATTATTTAAATCCGAAGTCATCGGAACTGAGCATCTGTTGCTTTCCATTCTTCGTGAAGATGATAATCTTGCGGCGCAGATCCTTCATCAGTTTAATATTAATTATGAATCCGTCAAAACGGAACTTATGAATATATTAAGCGGTAAGCCGTCAAGCACTCAGAGCACAGCAAAAACAACTTCCGAAAAGAAGCAGGAAAGAAGCAAAACTCCGGTTCTTGATAACTTTGGAAGAGATCTGACAAAAATGGCTGTTGAAAATAAGCTTGATCCTATTGTTGGCAGGGAAAAAGAGATCGAGAGGGTTGCCCAGGTTCTGAGCAGAAGAAAGAAGAACAATCCTGTATTAATAGGAGAGCCGGGAGTGGGTAAAACAGCTATAGCCGAAGGACTCGCGTTAAGAATTATCAATAAAAATGTTTCAAGAGTTCTGCACAATAAGAGAGTTGTAACACTTGATCTGGCAGCTCTTGTTGCCGGAACAAAATACCGCGGTCAGTTTGAAGAAAGAATGAAAGCAGTGATGAACGAGCTGGAAAAAGCCAAGGATGTCATACTCTTCATTGATGAATTGCATACGATAGTCGGCGCCGGCGGTGCCAGCGGTTCACTGGATGCTTCAAACATTTTCAAGCCTGCTTTATCAAGAGGCGAATTACAGTGCATCGGAGCGACTACATTAAATGAGTACAGACAATATATTGAAAAGGACGGAGCGCTTGACAGAAGATTTCAGAAAATAATTGTTGAGCCGACCACAACAGATGAGACGATTCAGATCCTGAAAAACATTAAGAATAAATACGAAGATCACCACAATGTGAAATATTCAGATAAGGCAATCGATGAAGCTGTAAGACTAAGTGACCGTTACATTACTGACAGGTTTTTACCGGATAAAGCGATCGATGTTATGGATGAGGCAGGCTCACGTGTTCACCTTTCGAACATAATTGTTCCTAAGGAAATTGTTGACCTCGAAGCTGAGATAGAAAAGATCAGGGTGTTTAAGAATCAGGTAGTAAAGAACCAGAACTATGAAGAAGCCGCAAGATTAAGGGATACTGAAAAGAAAGCATTGTCTGATCTTGAACAGCTTAAGCTTGACTGGGATATAAAATCGCAGAGCGAGATATATGAAGTAGGCGAGCAGAGTGTTGCCGATGTTGTTGCAATGATGACGGGAATACCTGTTAACCAGATCGCGGAAGCCGAAACAGAGAGACTTGTTAAGATGGAAGAACATCTTAAGAATGTTGTGATCGGACAGGACGAAGCTGTGACAAATATTTCAAAGGCGATCAGAAGAGCCAGAGCAGGATTAAAGGATCCCAACAGACCGATAGGTTCATTTGTATTTTTAGGACCGACAGGTGTGGGAAAGACAGAGCTTGCGAAACAGCTTGCTAAATTTTTATTTAATTCGGAAGATTCACTGATCAGAATAGATATGAGTGAATATATGGAAAAGTTCAATGTTTCCCGACTTGTCGGAGCACCACCGGGATATGTAGGATATGAAGAAGGCGGACAGTTGACAGAGAAAGTAAGAAGGAAGCCATATTCGGTTGTATTGCTTGATGAAATAGAAAAAGCTCATCCGGATACTTTTAATATACTTTTACAGGTTCTGGATGATGGTGTCCTCACTGATGGCTTAGGCAGAAAGGTTGATTTTAAGAATACCATTATTATAATGACCTCAAATATCGGAACACGGGACATTAAGCTTGATAAGGTCTTTGGTTTCGGAGAGTTATCGAATAAGAGTAATTATGAAAAGATAAAGAGTACGGTTGAAGAATCTGTCAAACGTGTTTTCTCACCTGAATTTTTGAACAGGATCGACGAGCTGATGGTATTCAAGCAGCTTGATAAGGAAAACATTGTAAAGATAGTTGAGATAACCATTAATAAACTTTTAACAAGGATACAGCTACACGGAATTAAAATTGACGTGAGCAAGACTGCTCTTGAGTTTCTTGCAGAGAAAGGTTTTGATCAGAATTATGGCGCAAGACCTTTAAGAAGAACAATACAGAAATATCTTGAAGACCCGCTCAGTGAAGAAATATTGAAAGGTAACTTTAAGGGGGGTGGTAAGGTGAAAGTTAAATATAAAAAAGGTAACACAGAACTTACCTTTGTCGATGATAAAAAAGATACTGGTGATAAAGAGTCTGTCGAAGAACTTGAAGAGACAAAGGAAAATCTGGAATCATAATGCAGAATAAAGGTCCTTACAATGCAATGATAACTTCTGTCGGACATTATATTCCTGAAAGGGTAATAGATAATAAATTCTTTGAAGAATATCTTGATACAAATGACGAATGGATACGAACAAGGACCGGTATTCAGGAAAGAAGAAGGCTTGATAAGGATAAGCCGACCTCTTACATGGCAGTCAGAGCGATAGATATGCTGCTTAAGAACAGGGGTATTGGAGTCGAAGAGATAGATCTGATAATAGTTGCAACGGTAACACCCGATATGATGTATCCATCAACAGCATGTGTAATTCAAAAAGATATAGGAGCAGTGAACGCGTGGGGATTTGATATCCTCGCTGCCTGCTCCGGTTTCATATTCTCAATGACCACTGCAATACAATTCATCCAAAGCGGATCACATAAGAAAGTTATAGTCGTTGGGGCCGATAAGATGTCTTCCATTACTAACATGGAGGACAGAAATACTTGTCTGCTTTTTGGAGATGCCGCCGGTGCGATTCTGCTTGAACCTACCGAAGACAAGAATTTCGGAGTGATAGATGCGATCATGAAAATTGACGGTGAAGGAGGAAAGTATCTTTACCAGCTTGGCGGAGGCAGCCTTAATCCCGCGACACATGATACAGTCGATAAAAAAATGCATTATGTCTATCAGGATGGAAAGACCGTGTTTAAGGAAGCTGTAAAAGGCATGGCTGATATTTCTTTTGAGATAATGGAAAAGAATAATCTTAAGCCTGAACAGGTTTCATACCTTATACCACACCAGGCAAACTTAAGAATCATTACTGCGTGTGCAGAAAGAATGGGATTATCTATGGATAAGGTAATGGTTAACATTCACAAATACGGCAATACGACATCGGCAACTATACCAACTTGTTTATCGGAATACTGGCACGATGGAAAAGTTAAGAAAGGTGATTATCTGATCATGTCGAGCTTTGGAGCCGGATATACGTGGGGCTCGATACTGGTGAAGTGGGCTTATTGAGGAATGAGTTTCCATGTTGATCTATTTCGATCTTGTTTATCAGGGTATTTTATAAAGTTGGTTGTCAATTGACAAAGTTGTAATATATAGATATTTTTATGACGTTTTAATATTCAACCATAAATTGTAATCAACTTTTATAAAAAAAATATCAGAAATCTTAAAAATTAAACGGGAGAATTAAATTGACAGGCAAAGTAAAGTGGTTTGACGCAAAAAAAGGTTTCGGCTTTTTAGTTACCAGCGATGGTAAAGATGTGTTTGTACACTTCTCAAGCATTGCATCGGACCAGTCTTATAAGACATTAAATGAAGGCGATGAAGTCGAGTTTGAATTAACCGAAGATAAAAAAGGTCTTAAAGCATCTGATGTTAAAATCATCAACTAAGAGTTCAATTAAGAAAATTTTAACTATAACCCTGATTGAAGATTTCAATTAGGGTTTTTGAATAAAAACCGAATTCCTTTGACCAAACAAAATTTGAAAATCCGGAAAGATGAAATAAGTAAAATTGAGAATCTGTTTTCAGAAAAATTCACGGAAACAGAAAATTCGTACACTATAAATATCAGGAATGAAAACATTAACAGCAGTATAAGTGTCGAGATTTTTCCGGAAGAAAACGACAAATATCTGATCTCAGTTTATACCAATAATACCCATCTGCAGCTTCAGGCATGCAGTAATTTTATTGTAAGTGAAATGCTTGAAGAAATTTTATTCATATCGGAAACCGGATCAACTCTTTCAGGTCTTATTATCTCGAAGCAGGGTGATTGTGCATTATACTCTAATGTTGATAAAAATGTCCTGCGTTCGGATTTCACTGAATTAAATTCTGAAAAGCTTCTTGCCGCCGTAGCGTTATCAATATCAGATACGGTAAATTAATTCTTAATTTCCTTACAGTGAATCAAAATATCCTTTTATTTCAGAAAGGAATTTTTACATTCTATAAATGTTATTTCCATTGCTTGAAAATAAATATTTTATATAAAACTAAATTTTTAAAAGACAGGGAACAAAAAGCAATTTTAAGAAAAGACCTTAAGCAAATCTCAAATGCTGTCTCAGGGGAAGAGGAAAAAAAGATAAGTGAGTTGAGCTTTATTTTTTGTAATGATGAATTCATAAGAGAGTATAATAAGATTTATCTGGGACATGATTATTATACCGATATAATTACTTTCCACGATACTGATGACTCCGGTGCAGTACAGGGTGAACTTCTTATATCTATAGAAACAGTAGAAACAAATTCAGTAAGATTTAAGACAGATTTCAACAGTGAATTAAAGAGGGTTGCAATACACGGTATTTTACATTTATGCGGATATAAGGACAAAACAGCTTTGCAAAAAAAAGCGATAAGAAAAAGAGAAAATCATTATTTAAAACAAACAGAGAATGCAGGAAAAAGTAATTGAAATAATAGTTTATATACTGAATGAGATCAGGCAAAGTAAGAGAATAAGTGAGATCGACCTGAAGAAACTGAATACGGACGGCTATACCGATGCTGAGATCAATACCGCCTTTGCATGGATATTTTCCAAGATCGATTCAGGTGAAAAATTGTTTGATGACAGAAGCCGTGAATCAAAATCTCACAGGTTTTTCCACAGCTCAGAGCAGAGCATACTAAGTACCGAAGCAATGGGCTATCTCATACAAATGCGCGAGCTTGGCATTATTTCAGATCTTGATAAAGAACTTATTATTGATAAAATATTTATCTCCGGCTATCAGAAAGCGGGCGTTGAAGAAATTAAGCTTATAATTTCCACCCTGCTTTTCGATCTTGAAGCCAAACCGGATTCGATCAACCGTCTTGTGCTTCAAAACAATGAAACCATTCATTAAAATTTTTTCGTTAATTAAAACCATACATGGGTAAATCATTAGTCATAGTAGAGTCTCCATCAAAAGCAAAAACGATAAATAAATATTTAGGAAAAGATTATGTTGTAGAAGCGACTGTCGGTCATATAAAGGATCTTCCGAAAAGCAAAATGAACGTCGATCTTGAGAACGGGTATGAAGGAACGTTTGCTGTGATCCCCGGTAAAGAGAACATTATCAATAATCTTAAAAGAATCGCTGCGTCCTCAGATAAAGTTTACATAGCGACTGACCCTGACCGCGAAGGTGAAGCCATAGCTTCGGATATTGCGGATGAAGTGGTAACAGATAAGAAAAAAATACGAAGAGTTCTCTTTAATGAAATAACAAAATCCGGCATCGAGCATGCCATGACTCACGGAAGAAAAATAGATGAGAACCTTGTAGCAGCGCAGGTCGCAAGAAGGGTAATGGACAGGATACTGGGTTATAAAGTGAGCCCGTTTTTATGGAAGACATTTTACTTCGGTCTTTCTGCAGGAAGAGTTCAGTCGGTTGCTCTGAAAGTGATATGTGAACGAGAAGACGAGATACAGAATTTTAAGCCAAAGGAATACTGGTCCATCGAAGGATTGTTTACAAAGCCATCAGGTAACACGAAATCTTTCAAGGCGAAGCTTTACAAGGTGAATGATAACATAATGAAATATGATGGTGAGAAGCCATGTATTGAAAACATTGAAGCTGCACATAAGATATTTACTGAATTAAAAGATAACAAATACAGAATTACCGATATTCAGGTGAGGGAGATGAAAAGGAATGCACCTGCTCCGTTTACCACAAGCGTATTGCAGCAGACAGCTTCAACACGTCTCGGATTTTCACCGAAGAAAACTATGATGCTTGCGCAAAAGCTCTATGAAGGAATTGAAGGAAATAAGGAAGATGGTCTTGTCGGTCTGATCACTTATATGAGAACCGATTCGACGAGAGTGAGTAATGAAGCCATTGATTCAGCGCGCAGTTTTATAAATGAGAATTACGGAAAGGAATATCTTCCTGATGAGCCTAAGGTCTTTAAAACAAAAAAGAAAAATACACAGGATGCTCACGAAGCCATAAGACCAACCGATGTTAACAGAAAACCCGAACAGATGAAAAAGCTAGGTAAGGATCTTCACGCGTTGTATGACCTTATCTGGAAAAGATTTGTAGCGTCTCAAATGTCTCAGGCGGTGCTTGACCAGAAGACAGTTATAATAAGAGCATTATCTCCCAAAGGTGAAAAGAATATTTATTTATTTAAGGCAACGGGAAGCGTGCTGAAGTTCAGCGGCTTTTTAAAAGTCTATGAGGATGTAAAGGATGACACAACTGATAAGCCTGACAATGAGCCCATCGAGGATGATGATGATCTTACGCTTATTCCCGCCGATCTTAATGTTGAGGATATGCTTAAGGTTTTAAATTTAAATAAGGAACAGCATTTTACAAATCCGCCTCCGCGTTATACTGAAAGCAGTCTAATCAAGCAGCTTGATAAGCTTGGTATAGGAAGACCGAGTACATTCGCTACAATTGTTTCAACGGTGATCAACAGAATGTATGTTGAAGTGATGGAAAGAAAGCTGTACGCAACTACTTTAGGACGAACAGTAAATAAGATACTCTCAAAGCACTTTGAGGATGTTATTAATGTCAATTTTACGGCGCAGATGGAAGAAGAGCTTGATACAATTGCAAACGGTGACAGCACTTATAAGAAAGTCCTCGATGACTTTTACATTCCATTCAATAAGGATCTTACAGAGGCAGATTCAATCGCTGCTGATATTAAGAAAGGATTAATTGAACCTACGGATATAGATTGTCCTGTTTGTCACGCTGAGACCGGAGCAAAGATGATCAAGAAATGGAGCCGCAACGGTCAGTTCCTATCCTGCGAATTGTTCCCGAAGTGCAAGGGAGCCATGCCGCTTGAGCCGCCGAGTGAAAAAGATATTGAAATGGCAAAAGGTATTACCTGTGATAAATGCGGAGCTGACATGCAGATCAAAGTCGGCAGATACGGAAAATTTTACGGATGCACAAACTATCCTAAGTGCGACGGAATCAAGCCGGTTACACTCGGAATAAAATGTCCTAAGTGCAATGTCGGTGAAATACTCATGCGAAAAGCAAAGCGGGGACGCGCATTCTTTGGATGTACTAAATATCCTGATTGCGACTTCATCAGTAACACTATGCCGGTCATACAAGACTGTACAAATTGTGACGGAAAATATCTGCTGAAAAAAACTACCAAGAAGGACGGTGATTATCTCGAATGTCCGAAATGTAAGAGCAGATATGAAGCTACTGAAGATAAAAAAGTTGAGCAGGAAGCTGTCTAAAAAACAATTTAGCAAACTACCCTCCGGTTTTAGGTTATCTTGTAAAAACTGTGTTAACTTTAATGATAGCATCAGCTATAATATTTTTTTCAATAAATTGAGAACCAGTAACTTTATATTAAACAGCATAAAAATTTGACACAAATGCATAGAAGAGATTTTATAAGATCCACTGCTGTAACCTGCTGCGGAGCTGTGATTGCAGGCAGCATATTTGAAAAAGCCCTCGGGAATAATACATTTGACAAGAATGCAGGTGAAGAAGCTATAAAAAATTTTCTGCATCTGACTCAGGTTGATTTCAGGCACCTTGCCGACGTTTCAATTGAAACAGCAAAGAAAAACGGAGCTTCGTATTCAGATATAAGAATCTGTAAGAACAGGAATCAAATGATAAGTACAAGTGAGGAAAGGATCACGGGCATATCAGACAGCGATGATATCGGATTTGGCGTGAGAGTACTGATCAATGGAACATGGGGATTTGCATCAAGTGCTTTTGTAAATGAAAATGTTGTTGTCAAAACAACAGAATTAGCTTGTCAGATATCAAGGGCGAATTCGATTCTTCAGAAAATACCGGTTGAACTGATTCCTGCGCAACCATATAAAGACACCTGGAAAACTCCGATCAAAATAAATCCTTTCGATATTTCCATTACGGAAAAAATAGATCTTCAATTAAAGTATAATAAGCTTGCATCTTCTCTTGGAGCTGATTATGTCGATTCATTTATGTGGTTTATTAATGAATGGAAATATTTCGCATCATCCGAAGGTTCGTATATTACACAGGACCTTTTCAGGATATGGGCTCAGACAGAACCAACCGTAATTGATAAGGGAGAAGGAAAATTTGAATCAAGAAAAGTTCTTTCGCCTCCGATGAGCAAAGGTTATGAATATTTTAATGAGTATGCTTTTGAAAGTGAAATAGAAACCGCTGTAGAGCATTCCAAGATGAAGCTTAAAGCACCTACTGTCACGCCGGGGAAAAAGGATGTTATCATTCACGGCAATAATCTGTTCCTTACAATTCATGAATCATGCGGTCATCCGACCGAGCTTGACAGAGCACTCGGCTATGAAGCAAATTATGCCGGAACAAGCTTTATGACACCCGATAAATTAGGAAAATTAAAATACGGTTCTGATATCATTAATCTTGTTGCCGACAGAACTCAGGATTACGGTCTTGCCACAAGAGGCTATGACGATGACGGAGTTAAAACAACAGAATGGCCAATCATTAAAGATGGTGTATTTGTAAATTATCAGACGACACGCGAGCAGGCAAAGTATATTGATCAGGATATTTCTTTTGCCTGCGCTTATGCAGACAGTTGGTCTCATTTTCCTATTCAAAGAATGCCGAATATTTCTTTAAAACCTTCTCCGGATAAACGAAGTCTTGAAGACCTTATCGCTGATACCGATGATGCAATTCTTGTGATAGGGGATGGGAGCTGGAGCATTGATATGCAGAGATATAATTTTCAGTTCACAGGTCAGGAATTCTGGGAAATAAAGAACGGCAAGAAAGCCGGGATGCTAAATGATGTAGCGTATCAGGGAAACACTGTTGACTTCTGGAATTCGTGTGACGCGATATGCGACGAAAGTGAATATTATCTCGGAGGTTCATTATTCTGCGGAAAGGGTGAGCCGGGACAGATATCTCCTGTAAGCCACGGTGCTGTGCCGTCAAGATTCAGACAAATAAATATTCTTAATACTCAATCTCAAATTTAATTTTTATGATACTCGACAGAGATGAAGCAAAAGTTCTTGTAAAGAAAGTCCTTTCTTATTCAAAAGCTGATTCAGCTTCAGTTTCAGTTTACGGAAGCAATTCAAATAATCTGAGATTTGCATTGAATACGGTTTCTACCTGCGGAGCAATTGATGCAATTTCAGCGAACATCACCTCGAACTTTGGTAAAAAATCCGGAAGTGTTACGGTTACTTCTATAGATGATGAAATGCTCGAGAAAGGCGTAAGACAGTCGGAGGAAATTGCCAAATTAACTCCGGACAACGAAGAGTTCATGCCTCCGCTTGAAAAGCAAAACGGTTACCTCGAAGTCAAAGAGTTCTTTGAAGATACTGATAAGCTTACACCTCAGGACATTTCAAACAGCGTAGCATATACAATAAACAAATCCATAGATAAGGGACTTTCTGCCGCAGGTTTTTTTGAAAAGAGCTCGGAGTTTTCTGCGATCGGTAATACTAATGATCTGTTCGCCTATCATAAAGATACATCAGCAGGGTTTGCGTCTACCATCAGAACAATAGACGGCAGAGGTTCAAGTAAGATCGACAGATCTTATGCTGACATCAGTAAACTTAATATTAAAAAATTTTCGGATACTGTAATTGACAGAGCTGTCCTTTCCAAAGATCCTGTACGCCATGAGCCGGGAAAATATGTTACCATTCTTGATCATTCCGCCGTAAGCGATATGGTTGATAATCTCATTGGCTTTATGAGCAGACGCAGCGCTGATGAAGGCAGAAGTTTTTTTTCAGATAAAGAAAAGGGAAGCAAGATCGGTAATAAGATCCTTAATTCCAAAGTTAATATTTATTCTGATCCGCAGGACAAAGATGCTCCCGGAAGACCGTATTCAGGCGACGGATTCCCTGTCGGCAGAACTGAATGGTACAGCGAGGGTATCTTAAAGAATTTATTTTCAAACAGATACTGGGCAAATAAAAAGGGTAGTGAATATGTTCCTTATCCATCAAATGTAATTATGTCCGGAGGAAATAAAACAGTCGATGAACTTATCGCTTCAACTGAATCAGGAGTTTTCGTTACAAGACTCTGGTACATACGAACTGTGGATCAGAGACAAATTTTATTAACGGGACTTACCCGGGATGGGGTTTTTCTTATTGAGAACGGAAAGATCACCAAATCAATCAATAACTATCGATTTAATGAATCTCCTCTGAATATACTGAATAATATTATTGATATGTCCGCCTCTGAAAAAGTTGTGGGCAGCGAAACAGGTGATACAAAAATAGTTGTTCCTGCATTAAAGATCTCCGAATTTAATTTTTCAACAATTTCTGACGCGGTCTGATTTTGGAAAAAAAATTTAATGAATATCTTTCAGAATATCTTAACTACATAAAGGTAAACCGTAACTATTCACGACATACTTACCGATCCTATGAAACAGATCTTAAACAGTTCGGGGAGTATATATTAACCTCATCGAACATTTCCGGAAATGAGAAATTCAGTTTTGATAAAGCGGATACAACTTTTATTAAGACATTCGTTGCGAATCTTTCAGATCCTTTCGCCTACAAAAAGAAATATTCAAAAAAAACAATCTCCCGCAAGATATCTGTCATCAAATCTTTTTATAAATATTTATATAAAAAAAAATACATAAGAAAGAATTTTGCAGCAGGTGTCGGTTTTCCGAAAATGGAAAAGAAGCTTCCTTCATTCCTTACAGAAAAAGAACTCACAAATCTACTTGGTCAAAAATTTATTACCAGGATCAGCATAACTGATAAAGCTATCATCGAATTATTTTACAGTACAGGAATACGGCTCTCAGAGCTTATCGAGCTTACTTTAGACAAGGTTGATTTTAAGAATAAGACCATCAGGGTTTTCGGTAAAGGTTCAAAGGAAAGAATTGTTCCATTTGGAAATGAAGCCGACAAAGCAATAAAGAATTATTTAAGCATCAGAGAGATAAGCAATACCGGCAATCTGCCAAACCTCTTTATCAGTAATAACGGAAAGAAGTTTTATCCGGAGAAGATCCGCCGGATGATGAACAAGAACTTATCACTTGTTACCGATCTTAAGAAAAGGTCCGCCCACGTTTTAAGACACAGCTTTGCAACTCATCTGCTGGATAACGGTGCAGATATAAGAGCTGTAAAGGATATGCTCGGACATGAGAGCCTTTCTACAACACAGGTCTATACTCACGTCACTCCTGAACGATTGAAGAAAGCATACAAGCAGTCTCATCCCAGAGCGTGATCTCAGGATTTAATGACAAAGGTTATTATAAGGTAATACGTTATTATTATCGCGGAAGAAATTATGAATGCCTGCAGTGAACGCCTTTCAGATTTAAACCCCTTTTTAATATCATAAGTAAGTGCTGACTTAATATTGTCATTGAGGTTGTTCTTCCACGGAATAAACCTGTTCACGCTATTTTTGTATTCAGTAAATTCCTGTTTGAATTTACTCTGAAGGAAATCTTCTTCGGCGAGGATAATGCAGTAATACTGGAAGATGAAGAAGAGTAATGCAAAGATCTGCAGATAGGGAAATAGTGCAAAGCTCATAATGCCTAGCCCGATATAGATCATTATGTTACCGATGTATAAAGGATTTCTGACCATTGAATACGGACCCTGAGTAACCAGATATGTACCTCCTACTCCTGAAGTCGTTCTCGTTTCACTTCCCGCGAAGCTTACCGACCATAGCCTGATCGACTCTCCGGATGCCGCAATTATGAAACCGATGACAATACTCAGAAATGTCGGCTGCATGAAAACCAGCATCACAAGAAGGAACGGCACAGGTATATAGCTTCTGTACTTAAAGAATAAATTTCCTAAATTTTTCACATTATAAAATTAATTAGAACTCAATCACATCTGAAATAATAAATATAAAACCTTAAATCGTAAATCCCAATTCGTATTTCATCCTCCCATCACAACATCTCTGCGCCTGATCCTTGCTTCCTGTCTCTGCCTGATCTTATTGCTGCCTGTTATCTTAATAAGCTTATTCTTAATGTCAGAAAAATTCTTATAATCAAAGTATGTTATATTATTCTTCCAGCAGTACGAAGCCAGCGTTCCCTTTGCGAAAACTATGTCCGCGTGACCGCTCACGCAATAATCCGAAACTCCGTCGCCTATGTAAACGGATATCTCACCATCGAGATCATTTGTATTATTGATAAGAATATTTCTTTTACAGGTCTCACATAAATTGCAATATTCGTCCGTATGCTCAAACTCGCAGCTGACTTTATCACTGACTTTGTCGTAATTCATTTTACACGCGTAAGTTTTAATGTCGAGACCGTTATTATTCAAAATATAACTTATATAATAATCGAGACCACCGCTGACAACGCGAAGTTCATAGTTCATCTCGCTGCAGAACTTTACGAAATCAGGAAAGTGCTCATCAATTCCTTCTTCATCCAGATAAGAGTCGAACTTTTCGTAAGAGAAGTCACTCATCAGCTCAAGCTGCCTCACGCAGCATTCTCTTGTAGTAATCCGCTGCGTTGTATAATCAGTGCAAATTTTGTTGAATGCTTCTTTGTCCTTTATGAATTTCCCAAGCGCATTTATCCAGACATCATTCTTTGAGATTGTACCGTCAAAATCACTGAATATCTTTAAGGTGTAATTTTTCATACAGTCTTAAATCTTGTTTCAACAATGGTTGTAACTCCTGCTTCCTGCATAGTAACGCCATAGAGCCTGTCAACAGATTCCATCGTCCGCTCATTATGAGTTATGAGTATGAACTGTGTATTCTCGGAAAATTTTCTTATCATCTTGTTGAAGCGTGATAAGTTGGCAACATCGAGCGGTGCATCTACTTCATCCAGCACACAGAATGGAGAAGGCTTTACAAGATAAATAGCGAACAACAGCGCAATGGCGGTAAGTGTTTTCTCACCGCCTGAAAGCAGTTCAATCGATGTAGGTCTTTTCCCGCGCGGCTTTGCAATGATCTCTATCTTCGCTTCAAGCGGATCCTGTGCAAGCTTACCGTCTTCATCTTCTTCATAAACTATCCTTAGATTAGCTTCATCGCCTTCGGTAAACAATTCTTTAAAGATTGTAATGAAATTTTCTCTGATCCTTTCAAATGTACCGAGAAATCTTTCACGTGCTTCCTTATTAATACGCTCTATTGTTTTCCTAATATCCTTTTCAGATTCCAGTAAGTCTTCCTTCTGCTCAACTAATTTCTTCAACTCTTCCTTTTCATTTTCAAAATCTTCAAACAGTATCTGCTGGTATCCGCCGCCAAGACTCTTCAGTCTTTCCGCAAGCCCATCGACTGACTTCCTCGCTTCTAAATGATCAAAGTCATGGTAAACTGTCTCAGGGTTTTCTTCAGGATCGGTGTATGAAATGTTTTTCTCATACTTCTTAAGTATGTAGTCTTTTATCTGCTCTGACTTAATTTCATTTTCCTTGATCTTTATCTGTGCATTTATCAGCTTTTGAGAAATGGTGTCAAAGTCAATCCTGCGCTGTCTTTGTTCGACATCGGTCTTATGTTGCTGCGACCTTGAAACGTCAAGAGATTTTTTTTCCAAATCGTATTCCGAAGAGATAATCTCAACTTCAGCATTTAAAACCTCAAGCGTTGTCTGATTTTCATTTAAACGCAGACTATGCTCCTGTGAATCTTTCTCGCTTGATTCAATAAGTAAGGCATTCTCTGATAACTTTCTTTCGTTATAGCTTATGTTGTTCTTTGTTCTTGATAAATTTTGTTCATCGTTTATAAATTCATTTTTAAGCTTGATAAACTGAACATTAAAGTTGTTGTAATCCACGGATACCTGTGAAAAATTCTGTTCAATGATATTAAATTCATCTGTTAAAAAGATCAGTTCTTTATCAAGATTATACTGCTCGTTCTCGGACTTCTTTACTTCTTCAATGAGTCTGTTTATCAGCTCATTTAATGTCTTATTGCTTCCGTTAATTATGCCGTATGATGTTTCATTGTCCTGAATTACTTTTCCAAGCTGATCATTCTTAAAGTCGATCTTCGAGATCTCATTTTCAATATCTGATATGTTTGTGTTTATTGATTCAAATGCTTTTTTAAATGACTCAATATTTATCGCGTCAAACTGTGCCTTTATGTTCTTATGTTCATTGATGGAAATGTTCTCCAGGTCTTTAATACCGTTGACCTCAAGATTCAGTTCGGCGATCTTCTTTTCTCTGCCAAGCCGCACCGACTCTTCATTTACATTTCCTCCGGAACGTATGAATCCCTTTGTCAGAATGTCGCCGTCAAGAGTAATGAACTTATAATAATTATCCTGCGCTAAAACTTTTGCAGTTTCAAGATTATCAACAATGATGTATTCATCCAGGATATATCTCATTAAAACCTGATATTTTTTATCAACACATTTTACATATTTATCGGCGAACCCGTATACGCCTTTGTTCTTTATGAAATCCGGCTCTTCACCCAGAAAAAAGATCTCGGAGCTTTCTTTATAATTGAGCTGATCGTTAAGTATGAATGTAACTTTACCTTTTTTGTTTTCAGAAAGCAGCCTGATCAGTCCGTCAACATCCTTTGAATCGTTCACGATCAGATAGTTGGAAATTTCGCCGAGCGCTGTTTCGATCGCGATCTTAAATTTGTCTTCAACCTCGATTGAATCAAGTATAGTCAGAATATTCCTCTCCTTTATATCCTTGATCAGAAATCTGACACCCTCAATGTAATCCTCAAATTCATCCGACAAGCTTATCAGATGATCAATTCTATTTTGAACTATCTGTCCGCTGATATTATGTTCCGAAATTTCTTTATCTTTCGTTGCCAATATTGCAGCATGGCTTTTCTTTATCTCTTCATTATCCTTTAACTCTTTTTCCGCTGTCCTGCGTTTAATGTAAAGCGCCTTCAGCTCATCTTCAAACTTATTCTTTTCCTTCTGCAGATCTTCAATGCTGACAAGATGCTCGGCATTTATTCTTGAAAGCTTTTCAAGCTCAAGCAGATTGTTTTCATAATTGATCTTATTTTTCTGATAATCAGAATTTTTATCGGTAACGGTTTTGTTGACAAGCTTCAATTTCTTTCCCAGCTCGATCATCTCGGTCTTCTTTTCATTTATAATTCTGATCGATGCATCAACCTTTGCTCTCTTGTCATTAAGCGAGATCTCCGATACATAGATAGTATTGTTGAGTACCTTTACCCTGTTCTCTGATTCTGAAAGTTTATCTTTATTTATTTCAAGAGATCTGCTTAGATTTTCATTTTCAGTTTTAAGACGGACAGCGTTGCTTGTGAAGTTGCTGATCTTTTCAAGCAGGACAAGATTTTCCTTTTCGATCAGGTTTGTTCTTTCCTTCTGAGCAGCAAGCTTTTCATTTATTGCCGCGAGGCTGTTCTCCATTTCATCGATCTCATTCCTGAATTTATCCAGCTCTGAATCAAACTGAACAAGCTCTTCCGATAACCTTGTCTTAAGTTCAATGTTATCTTTTTCCTTTGACTGAACTTCTGAAATTTCCCTTACGAGAAGCAGAAACTCAAACCTCGACAACTTTAATTCCTCTGATCTCAGCTCTTCGGAAACCAGCTTTGCCTGTTCATTTCTTTTCACCTGCCGTTCAAGCGCATTAACATTTCTCTGCTTTTCACGAATGATGTCATTGACGCGCAGAAGGGTTTCGTGAACGGCATCAAGTCGGTTGAATGTAAGATCACGGTTATGCTTATATGATACCACTCCTGCAGCTTCTTCAAAAAGCTTTCTTCGTTCGTGTTTGATGTCGGATAAAATGGTTTCAACCATTTTTAATTCGATCACTGAATAAGCGTCGGGTCCTATGCCTGTGTCAATGAACAATTCTTTAATATCCTTCAGACGCACCTTAGTACCGTTAAGATAATATTCCGTTTCACCACTGCGGTAAAATCTTCTTGCGATCTGAACTTCACTGTATTCAGTCGGCAGTCTATTCTTATTATTCTGAATTGTTACCGCTACTTCCGCTATGCTTAAAGGTTTTCTGTATTTTGTCCCGTTAAAAACAACGTCTTCGCGTTTACCGCTTCTTAAAATTTTATCTCCCTGTTCACCGAGAACCCATCTCAATGCATCGACAATATTGGATTTGCCCGAACCATTAGGTCCTACAATTGCAGAGACTCCACTGTCAAACTCTATGGTAGTTTTATCTGCAAAAGATTTAAATCCGAATATTTCAAGCTTTGATAAATACAAATATTTATGAAGTTAAATTCGAAACAAGGTTTATTGTTTCAAGCGCGCCGGTGAAAAATATTAAGTAGGCATATAGTATTACAAAGAGACTGACACTGATTATTATTCCGTACAGATAAACTTTGCCGGTCCTTATGTCAAACAATGATTTCGTTCCCATTATAATCCTGTTGAGATATAGAACATATAGGATCAGAAAAAGCCACATGGATATTTTTATGACTGAGGGATTTGTCTCGGTCAGCTTGTAAAGTATTGTACCGATAAAAAGGAACACAAGCATCGGCAATGTAGACCAGACACAGACAGTATAGATATTCTTAAAAAACGATTTTCCCTTTGTATAAAATGAGATGAAATATAAAAAGAAAGCAGTGAAAAAAGTTAAAAGTAAATTCAACAGTGTGAGCACGCTTATCAGATAAAATTTATTGTTCACAATTTCACTGAAGCTCAGTTTAGCGGAATCGTTAGAGAACAGCTTCGCGAGTATCATATCAAAGGAATTATTCTCCCTGAAAAAAAATAATATTGAAGCGAAGTATAGCGCGAGCCCAATGGATATGCTAAAGGCGAGTAGCAGATTATATCCGGTCGAAATTATCATCTGATCCTTTACCAGTGAAAAGAAATAAGTTGGCTTGTACATACACCGTATCAGGCTTGATCTGAACTTCCTGTCCTTATTAACAAAATAAATCAGGATTATTATTACAGTAAGACCTGTAATAATAAAAACGTAAGGAAATTCAGCTACATTATTACCTTCCTGTATTCTGGGCAAATCTTCATTGCTGATCATCTTCTTTACAAATTCCGTGGAACGTTTCTGCTCCCTGTTATAAGTATAAAGACCATTAGTTCTGAGTGAGGGATTTTTATCAAGAGGATAGTTAAGTGGATTTTCCGAATTCCAGTCTGCGTATGATGAAATAAAATTTCCAAGCATAACCGGTGATATTCTCGAATAACTTTCCTGCAGAAATTTCATCTGAGACTCCTGTGACTTTATGTCACTAAATCCGTTGCTGTTATTATTCTCGATGCTTAGTCCGTAATACGATACAAAAAGATTCGGATTCTTCCTGTTTGAAACCGGCTTTGTCCTGTTGGTGAGATTGGCGATCTCCGCTTTTATTTTTTCATAACTGTTGTCATAAAAATTGATTCCCACAAAGTCCACCTCTTCAGAGCAGATATCCTCATTTGAAGAACGCGAAGTGTAGTAAGTAAACTTCTCGTTCAGTGAATCAATAAGTGATACGGCAGATCTTACAAATTCAAGTGAGGCATTGCTCGAAACATCAAAGTCATTACCTATGCCGATAGCGATAATGCACGGAGAATTTTTATCTCTTACCGTTATGTCGGAGAGAAAATTTAGACTTTGGCGGACATACTTTTCATTGTCTGTATATGTCGATGAAAGTTCATTAAAAGGAATTTCCTGGAAAAGAAATAATCCCAGACGGTTGCAAAGGTTTACAATATAAGGGTGAGCGCATCTACCCGGTACCCTTACTGTATTAAATCCAAGCACCTTTATGTTCCTAAGATCCTTTTCTACTTCAGTATAGTCAAGCGCTGATGCGAACTTCGGCTGATCTTCATAGTAATTAATTCCGTTAAGCTTTATCTGCTTTCCGCTGATGAATATCTCGTTGCTTCTTTTGGTTACGTTGGTAAATCCTGTTTCAGTAATGAACTCATCTATCAGCTCACCCGATTCATTTGTAATATCGACGATCAGATCATAAAGCTCAGGAGTTTCAGGAGTCCAGAGAAATGGATTGGATATTATGATCTCGTTTACGGGTTTGATGGAGTTATTATCACCGATAGTAAAGCCGGTCTTGTCACTTAATGCCGCTTCTTCTCCGGTTGATTTCCTGACAAGTTTTGTCTGAATAAAAAATTCCTTTGTCAGGGAAGTATCTATATACTTAAATAAATTCGAGGATCTTACATCGAGAGTATTGGTGACCTTTACCGAGAGAAGATTGTCAATGGAGTATTTTAAATTACAATCGAAGATGTAAAGCTTGGGAACAGCGATCAGGTATATGTCTTTTGTAATTCCGCCGTAGATCTTTGAATAATTTATCTGGTCGGAAAGGGGAGTTGTGTTTTTATAATTCAGAGCCGAATTCACGTTGATGACCAGTTCATTTGATGTCGTAATGACTCCTTCTGAAAGAGGCATTATGGCGGGGGTTCCGCCTCCGGTATGACTAATAATAAAATTGTTATTGATCTTTATATCCGACTCGTAATCTATGCCTTCTGCAACAAGTATAAAGCTGAATGATTCGAGCATCTCTGCAGGAATGTTTGTCCGCTTTCTGAACACGGCATTTCCCTTGAAATCATAAGCGATCGGAACCGTGAATTTCTCAAAGCTCTTTCCTGCGTTAAATGATATTTCCCATTCACCGTTAAGACTGATCTTCCGGCGGGTATCAGATTCAAAAAAAAGCCCGGTATTGATCAGGTCTTTATCGGTTGGTCTTTCAAAAACTTTTATCTGTGAATATAAGAGAGGGGAGCTTAAAAGGAAAAAAAATGTAAACAAAAATACACTGCATCGCTTTTTGCAAAGTAAGGTTATGATCATCAAGTAATTTTAAAATATTTGCAAATATAACAATTACCATAGGGAATTTAAAGTTTAGAATGAGAACAATGGTAATTTTTTTGCCGGTCTTGTCCTAATATTTTTATAAACATTCAAATAGTCTAAAACTAATCACATTAGGGTAATTATTATTGTTAAAAGAACCCGCCTGTGAGAAATTGCCGATAAGAAATTCAGGGCAATGGCGACAAGCAGGAATTCCCGAGTCAAGCACCGGCTACAAGTCAGCACCCCGTTACGTGTTGGAATTCCTGCCGCCATTGATTTGAATTTCCGGCAATTTATCACCAGCGGGAAACTTTTCTTTGCCAAGCTTTCTTTTGGTTTTTCAAAAGAAAGCGGACTTAGTCGAAACTAAAAAATTTTTACTGTCTCAATCCCTTTGTTTTAGACGGAAGTGTATTTTTGCAATGCCTTAAGAAGAAAATAATGGGATAAGTTATGAAGGATACTTACTACTTCAGATCAACATCCTTCACACCGATTATCTCCTGCTTTTTGCCTTCTTCTTTCATCCATTCAATAAAGCTCAGAGGTTTGTTTCTCAATGAACTTTCTTTGCTGAACCGGTAATCCGGATTTAAGATCTTATCCAGTCTTGAATTCAATAGTTCCACTTCTTCTCTTAATTTTATTATCTCACTGCTCATGCTGCTGTTCATATAATTTTCGTTTTAATTAACAGATACTTGTAAAATTATCAAACAAATATCTGTTTGTCAAACAGCAATTTTTCTGATTTGTGAAATCGCTTTTCTCCGATATTGAAA
>Ga0163153_10001539_pt1 | contig 36288 bp, 33 predicted proteins | sample OliLakLV19MP6IB1_FD_148629 | JGI IMG/M metagenome (GOLD analysis project Ga0163153, IMG submission 148629) | Freshwater microbial mat bacterial communities from Lake Vanda, McMurdo Dry Valleys, Antarctica - Oligotrophic Lake LV.19.MP6.IB-1 | ecosystem: Environmental > Aquatic > Freshwater >... | reverse complement strand
CTCTTGTTGATTATGTCCGCGAGAAAGCAATGCTTCGATCCGATCGCGAGCTCGAAAATCCAAATGTTTAAATGTTTTTCTCATATATGTCCAATTATATGAGTTGCATTTCAAACGAGAATTTTCAAAGCGGCCATTTGGCCATATTTTAGTTGTTTGTCACTTACATTAGAGGAGATTCACATGGGATATTCTCGCAATCACAACAATCGTCAAAAAGGCGGCAAAGGCGGCGACAAACCGGCTAAGGCGAAAGATTACTCTGCCAAAGCCGGTAAAAATCGCAGGCCGACAAACAAAGTACAAAGGTCCAAGGACGAGCCCCTGTTTCAGGTTCCCCCCGAAATGATTTTCGTCGAGGGGGGGCTAGAGGCGCTCCTGGCATTGCCAAAAGACACTCAAGAAACACACGTCGTGGTGTCTGATGCAAACGGGTTTAAGGCGACGTTTCGTGCTGTCGGCGGCACCTTCAGAAAGAAAGATGAAGACGGCAAAGTGAGCTTCGTTCCACGTTTGGAGATTTATCTTCACGACGCCGAGCCGGGCAATATTCTTTACTCCCTGCCGGAGTGCGCCAAGGAGATTTACATTACTCCAGGGCAAATTATGGCCTTCGCACTCACGCGAAACCCCACGATTTCGGAGCGCATCTGGGAAACCCGACTGGCTCTACGCGAGTATCTGCGTCAAAACAGAGGAGTGAGCGCTGTTGTAGCAGCCCATTCGGCGCCGAGGAATCGCAGAATTCCTGCACTGTTGCAAGAAATTCATCGGGTCGAGCCGTCGGCGGAGTCAGCAGATAATCCGCCTTTTGCAAAATTGCAGGTCTTGCGTGAGAAGCTCGCGTTTGAGAAGGAGCGCAAGAACTGCTCCTCGTCAATCGCGGAATTCAAACGACAAAAACCCGGCAAATATCGTTTTCCGGCGAAAGGGCCGGCGGTGTATGTCGAGCTGAAGCCACAGGGTCGGCAAGTTCGTGTGGAGTTTCGGGCAGTCGATGAGGGTAACGCCTTGTTCGGTGCCTTGAACTTGCACGTTGGTGTCGGTTTTTCCTTCGATGTTCTCGAAGGCAAGGCCAACCTACCTCTCGGAATACGAGAAGGAAACGCGCCGGCGCAGATAGCGGTGAAGACCCTGCTCGAGCAGTTTCAGAAGTTCTTGAAACAATTCGATTTTCAGCCCCAAAGGGCTGATAGCGAAAAAAAAGAGCCGCCGCCGGAAAGCGAAAAAGCGGTAGCGGTAAATATGATGGCAAGGTCCGAAACGGCGGTGCCATCAGGTTGCACAGTACACTAGGCAGAACATGTCCCCGCGCGAACGAGTTGGCGAAAGCCATTCTCGTTTCCGCGGGGATTTTTCATTGTAGTATTTGCCTTGACTCGGTACCAGAATTTATTCTTCTGCCTTGGACCCGGCGTCCCAGACGGAATTTCACTAACGGGTTGACATTTTTGCGGCAGGAGAGTACTATATATTTATTAAAGGGGCCTGCGGGCCTTTTAAAAATGTCTAAATTTTAAAAATATGGCAATAAATGATTACATCAAAGAGACCAAAGAGGAGATGAAGCACGTTTCGTGGCCAAGTCGAAAACAAATAGTTGGCTACACTATTATTGTTATTATTCTTTCTGCCTTAACCGCCGCTTATCTTGGACTCTTTGATTATCTTTTCCAAATGCTAATTAAGTCTTTAGTTTCCTAGGATTTTAATTTGCTTTTAACTTACTACTTTTTAATTTTATTTTTACCTATGAGTAAACAACAAACAACAGGAGAGAGACATTGGTACGCCATCCATACCTATGCCGGCTATGAGAATGCCGTGGTACGTAATTTGAAACAGCGCATCGAATCTCTCGGTATGGAGGATAAAATTTTTAGCGTTTTGGTACCGACTGAAAAGAAAATAAAAATAAAAGGCGGCAAGCGCGTTGAAGAAGAGGAAAAAGTTTATCCCGGTTATGTCTTGGTAGACATGATTGTGACTGACGATTCTTGGTTTATGGTGCGCAACACCCCGCGCGTGACTGGCTTCGTCGGTTCCGGGGTTCACCCAGTGCCATTAGGTCCGAAAGAAATTGAAGATCTCTTCAAGCGTATGGATACAGGTATGGTTAAACATACTATTAACCTTGAAGTTGATGACATTATAAACATTACCGACGGTCCGTTTAAAGATCTTGAAGGCAAGGTTTCTGAAGTCGATGAGGAGCGCGGTAAGATCAAAGTGTTGGTTTCTATGTTCGGTCGCGAAACTCCTGTCGAATTAGATTTTCTACAAGTCAAAAAAATTTAAGTACAAATATACGAATGGATACTAATGATACGAATAAGAAAATAATATATTCCGATCTTTCTTATAAAATAGTAAATGTATTATTTGCCGCTCATAATGGTATTGGAAGATTTGGCAGAGAAAAACAATACGGGGATTTGATTGAAAATTTGTTCAAAGAGAGAGGTATAGAATTTGAGAGAGAAAAGCACTTGCCTGTTAAGGGCATTAAAAGAGAATCAACAAACAAAGCTGACTTTGTGATTGAAAGCAAAATCGTTTTGGAAATTAAATCAAAACCAATGATTGAAAGAGAAGATTACTCACAATTACAGAGATATTTACAGGCTGGCAATTATAGGTTAGGATTGCTTACTAATTTCCGCAATAGATATTTAAGACCTATTCGTATTATTCGTTTAAATTCGTAATTATTTGTATTATGGCCAAAAAAGTTACAAAAAAGTTAAAACTACAAATCCCAGGCGGACGAGCTACGCCTGCGCCTCCAGTCGGTCCTGCTCTTGGTCAAGCTGGAATAAACATTGGTGAATTCGTCACCAAGTTTAACGCTGCTACTAAAGACATGATGGGGGATGTGGTGCCGGTACAAATTTCCGTATACGAAGATAGAACGTACAGTTTTGTTTTAAAAACTCCTCCCGCTTCAAGCTTACTTTTGAAAGCAATCAGCAAAGAAAAAGGCTCAGGTAAACCTAACACCAGCAAAGTCGGTACTGTTTCAAAAAGCGATCTTCGCGCCATTGCCGAAAAGAAAATGGTTGACCTAAATGCTCACGACGTTGATCAGGCGATGAAAATTATCGCCGGAACCGCGAGATCGATGGGTATAGATGTTAAGTAAAAATTAATATATTGAAAAGAAAAACTGCGAAAATTTCGCAGTTTTTCTTTTCAATATATAGTTAAGTTTGTCAAAGTTTACTTTTACTTTTTGAAAGAGTATTAATAGGTCAGTTTCCTAACCATTAGGAGTTCTTTTTATGAACAGGCAAAATAGCATCTTCTCTTTTGAAGCGATGCCTGAAGCACGGATTCTTCAAAATCTTGAACAAGTAGCAGATAAGGCTGCCGCTCTAAGTGCTCTCGGTATAAAAAAGGTTTTGACCTCTGGTAGCTATGATAATAAACATGTTGGTCACGACAGGTATCTCGGCATCGCAAGAGCTAAGGGCGAAATTTTGTTTGTGGGTGTAGATTCCGACGACAAAATACGGATAAGAAAAGGCCGCAACCCTATTGTGCCCGAAGCAGAGCGTGTTGAATCACTCTGTCATACCCGATACGCCGACTTTGTTTATGTTAAGCAAGTTTCCGATGAAAAACATGCTTTTATCAAGGCAGTAAGGCCAGATGTCCTTATTATTTCTGAAAGTACAAATGGCAGGAAACATTCAGTAGAAGAACTTAATGAATATCGGGCGTACGCTTCAGAGGTGATTGAATTACCACGGCAGTTAGAGACTTCAACTTCAGCACGTCTAAGAATGTTTCAGCTGGAAATTGTAGATAAAGTCGAAACTCATTTAGCGCCACAGCTAGTAGAATTGATTCAAAATTTTGTTGGTGGTCTCCGCAATGGTGACAATGAAAAAAAGGGAGTCAGATGAAATTTCTTCTTCTTTATATGCCAGTGTTGCACAAAGGCTATTTGGATTTCATTCGTTATGTTAAGCCGGACGTGGTCGGCCTTCTTTCGGAAGCTGTTTTACAGGATTTACCGGAGGGCCTTACTTACATAGCAAAAAAAGATTCGATTCGTGCCTTGTTTTCTGAAGACATGTGTCGCGTTGTCACTCTACTTTTTCCCGAAGTAAGAGTGTTACACCTAACCGCGAAAGAATTAGAGGTAATCCCGAACGAGTCGGCCATTTTTATGCCTGACGAAGATGTCAGTGTGGAAATTGAGAAGAAGTATCTAGTAGGAAAGGAGAGTGTTACTTTGGTGACCCCTCCTTCTAGGCTTCGTTATAACCGAAATAATGTTGAAGAAAAAAAGCTTCTTGTGCCCACACGTCGCTTCTCACTTTCAGCGGTTGATAGGGAAATGATGGCTTTGGCCGAGGATGTTTCTGTCCGTAGTCCCGATTGGTATCGCCAGGTCGGCGGAGTACTGTTTACGAAAAGTGGACAGCGAATAGTGGCTTACAACGAGCATCAGCCTCATGACCACGTCGCGGCAACTTTTGGAGATCCTCGGAGCATTTTCAAAAGTGGGGTGCGAACAGATATTTCTTTTGGGGACCATGCAGAGTTTGTGCTTATTGGAGAAGCGGCAAGGCGACAGATTGGAACTGAATATTCGTCTGCCTACCTTACAACTTTTCCATGCTTGCCATGTTCCCGATTGCTCGCTCGCGCAGGGGTAAAGAAACTTTTTTATCGAGATCCTTCCTACGGTCTTTTAGATGCTGACGAGTTTTTGCGTATCAAAAAGGTTGAGCTCGTCGAAGTTTATTCGGATTAGGAAAGGTACAGAATACAGCAGTCTTAAGGGGCTGCTTTTTTTTGAACAAAAAATCCTCGGGATTCACCGAGGATTAAGGGGGACAAATTATGGGGAGGCTTTGGTATAACCCACCTTAATTCGAAGAGGTTCTCCGCTTTTTGCCCCACCAAAAATTATGTTGAAATGCAAGTGGCTTACACTGGCTCCAGTGTAATCTGAATTACCGAAGCGAGAGTAAAATCCGCCACCGGGTAATTTATATTTTTTTATTACCCAATTAAGATGTTCACCGAATTCGCTCCAGGCCTCAGAAGGCAAGGACGGAAAAATTCGATGTTGTTTTAAAACCACTAAAAGATGCAACTTAGCATTCTGTTGGGGAATCATGTTATTGGTAACTGCCCACCATTTACCCTCGCGTATTATTGGCAGCGGATGGTAAGTAGGGGCTTGCCCCTTGCAGAAGTCTACACAGAAAGAACAAATTCTAGCTCTAGCGATTTTCTGGTAAAGTTTTTTCTGACCCCGTGTTCTTACATGGCGCATATTAACTACTGGCATCAACTTCTCCTCAAGGGGTTACTGGAATGTCGCGAATAGCCGCGTGCGGGGAGTAATCGGTGATAGAAAAATGATGTTTACGAAACGAGAAAATGTCATTCGGAGGATCAATCAACGTTATCGTCGGAAAAGGTCTCGGCTCCCGACTAATAATTTCTCGTAAAGCTTCCCGCTGGTTTTCGTAATAATGAGCATTCAGATAAGTAATACTTAACTTACCTGGCTCATATCGAAGGATGTAACATAACGCTAACCACAGGGAGATATATATCATTCGGTCGTGTGGTTCGCCAACTACTATGTCGGCAGATCGTTGAACCATTTCCAAATAAAGTTGTCCGCCTAAAATGATGACGTTTATAACTGTACCGTGACAGGGAACAGTTACTACTTGTTGCACCTTACCTACACCTCGAAAAATTCCCGGTGGGTAAAGAGTCGTAATGGTATGAGTTTTGAGATGGGGTAATTCCCGAATTTGATCAATAATGGCTTGAACTTGATTGAAGTTACCATTAGGAGTTGGGAAATCATGAAGCACGGCGTAGCTTGCGGGTCCAAGATCGCCGGGTGCTAAGCCGCGTTTAAGACATTTTTCTGGGTCCTTGAAGGTGGAGTTCCAAAATGGGACATCATATTCTTGGTTAAGAATGTCATTATTTCGAACTCCGTTTAGGAAGGCGAAGCCCTCATTCATTCCGGCCTTACCGATCTTGCGGCACGTTTCCATCGGCATGCCATTTTTATAGTCGTACACATGAGATACGGCAAATGGCAGGCTATAAGTAACCTTTTCATTTTGTCCGGATTTTCTGCTTTGTTGGGTTTCTGAACGAATACCTTCAGCAAGAAGACGTTTGCCTAAATTGCGGTATTGATAGTCAGGTACCCGCTCGAGTACCGGTAAGTAGTTTGGCCACATGAGGTTGCTCCTTATTGTGATTTAACAATGTGAAAGGTCAGCTTTTTGAAGCTTACGTTTTTAAAAAGGATGAGTCAACGGTATGTTAAAATTTAAAAATGTCTTTGAACCTAAGAGTTAAGCGTTTAGATAAGGACGTAAAAATTCCCAAGTATGCTTACAAGGGGGATGCGGCTTTTGATTTGTGCGCTAGGGAAGAAGTGTTCGTTGGAGCGGGGGAGCATAAGTTAATTCCTACTGGCATTGCGATAGAAATTCCTGAAGGGTATGCTGGATTGATCTGGGATAAGAGTAGTCTGGCCGGGAAATACGCTATCAAAACATTGGGCGGAGTGATTGATTCAGGTTACAGAGGGGAAATTGTGGTTGGCCTTATAAATCTCGGCAAACAGTCATATAAATTTGAAAAAGGAAAAAAGGTGGCTCAAATGATTATTCAAAAAGTGGAACAGATGGAAATTGAGGAGGTCTCTGAATTAACAGAAACAAATAGAGGAGAAAAAGGATTTGGTAGCTCCGGAAATTAATATGAAAGAAGATTTAAGAAAAAAAATAAGTGAAGTTTTAAATATTCCAGCCGGGAAAATTATTTTAAATAATCCGGAGCAGTTCTCTCATGGGGATTATTCAACGAACATTGCTATGGCTTTGGCCAAAGAGGAAAATAAAAATCCATCGGAACTAGCCGAAGAAATTGCTCGAAAATTAAGAGAAGCTGATATTAAAAATGTAGAAAAGATAGCAGTGGTTGCGCCTGGCTTTATCAATTTCCATTTAACACGTAATTTTTTCTCCGAGAATATTGAAGAAATATTAAAAGATAAAGAAAATTTCGGTAAAAATAAAAGCCTAGAAGGAAAAAAAATTATTGTTGAGCACACAGACCCGAACGTTCTTAAGCCTTTTCACATCGGCCACTTAATGAGTAATGCCATAGGGGAATCAATTTCCAGGTTGTTTGTAGCACAAGGGGCTGAAATCTCACGCTTAAACTACTTTAGTGATAGTGGACTTAATATTGCTATGGCTGTTTGGGGAATGAAAGATTTAATTAATGAGATGCCGAATAATGATGCGAGCTTGGAAGACAAAATTAACTTTTTAGGAAAATCATACCCTCATGGGGTGAAAAGCTATGTAGAAAAAGACGACGTAAAAGAAGAGGTGAAAAAAATTAATTTAATAATTCACCAAAAGGTTGAGGGAGATATTTATAAGTTGTATCAAAAGGGGAAGGATTGGAGTCTTGAATATTTTTCAATTTTATACAAAAAACTAGATAGCGACTTTGCGGAATCAATTGCAGAAAGTTCGGTGGCGGAACAAGGTGCTAGTCTCGTTAAAGAATACTTGGAGAAGGGAATATTCAGAGAAAGCGAAGGAGCAATTATTTTTCCAGGAGAAGAGCATGGTTTGCATACTCGTGTTTTCCTAAACAAAGAAGGACTATCAACTTATGAAGGCAAAGAGCTAGGAGTTACTAAATATAAATTTGAAAAATATAGTCCCGATATTTCTATTGTTGTTACGGGAAATGAACAGAATGATTATTTTAAAGTTATTTTGTCTGCCATTTCTTGTATTAATGAGAGTTGGGCTACTAAAACCAAACATATTTCTCACGGTATGCTCCGTCTACCTACCGGTAAAATGTCCTCACGTACAGGGGAGGTGATTGCGGCCGCCTCTCTAATAGATGAAGTTAAGGAAAATGTTTTGGAAAAGATGAAAGATCGGGAGATTCCGAATAGAGATGAAGTGGCGGAACAAATTGCAATTGGGGCAATAAAATATTCAATTTTGAAACAATCACCCGGCAAAGATATTATTTTTGACTTTGATAAGTCACTTTCTTTTGAGGGAGATTCAGGTCCATACTTGCAGTACACCGCCGTGCGAGCCAATTCGGTTTTAGAAAAGTCAGAAAGTACAGAAGCTAAAAACATACCTGAGGAAATTACGGAAACAGAAAGAATACTATTTCATTTTCCGGAAGTTGTGGGAAGGGCAGGAGAGGAATATTCGCCTCAATACATTGTGACTTACCTTTTGAAATTGGCCGGTTCCTTCAATTCTTTCTACGCTTCAACCAAGATTATTGGAAGTGAACACGAAGCTTACTATTTAACTCTAACAAAAGCGGTGAAAATTGTCATAACAAATGGCCTTCACCTTCTGGCTATCAAAGTGCCAGAAAAAATGTAAACTCGATTTATTCGACACACTACTTAATATAAAAACCCAATTTTTTCTGATATAACTTTTCGATCTATAAAATCATAATTTTCCTCGTCAGCTTGCTGTGGGGTAGTTCATTTATTACTTTATAGTCCGCTATAGCGGACTATAAAGTAATTGGTGGACTAAAATATAATTTAAAATATGTGCGGCAGCGGCATTTTTTGAGAGGTTTCTGAAGTATGGTAGGATTTTTTATATGGCCGAATCTAAAGATAAAAAAATAGAAACGAAAAGCCCGCAAGCCCTCCGTGAAGAGGAAGTTCTAAAATTTTGGCAGGAAAACAAAATTTTCGAGAAAACTGAAGGAAGGGGTGACAATGATTTTGTTTTTTATGACGGCCCACCATTTGCGAGTGGCCTTCCTCACTACGGCCACATTTTAGCCGGAACGATCAAAGACGCTATTCCTCGTTATCAAGTAATGCAAGGCAAAAAACTTCGTCGTCGCTGGGGCTGGGATTGTCACGGACTACCCGTTGAAAACCTAATTGAAAAGGAATTAGGGTTAAATACTAAGAAAGATATTGAAACCTATAGCATAGAGAAATTTAACGAAGCGGCCGGAGTTCATATCATGAAAGACGTGGATAGCTGGGAAAAGATTGTTCCTCGTCTCGGTCGCTTCGTCGACATGAAAGATGACTACAAAACGATGGATTCAACCTACACCGAGTCGGTATGGTGGGCGTTTAAAACCCTGCATGACAAAAATTTGATTTATAAAGGATTTAAATCAATGCAGCTCTGTCCACGATGTGAGACTACGCTTTCAAATTTTGAAGTGAATCAAGGATATAAAGACATCACCGATATTTCAGTATATGTAAAATTTGAACTTGCGGATGAGCCGAATACATTTTTAATTGCTTGGACAACCACTCCATGGACTCTTCCTGGAAACTTTGCATTAGCAGTAAATTCTGAAATTGAATATGTAAAAGTTAAGATTAAAGATAGTGGGGGTATGTATATTGTAGCTAAAGAAAGACTCGGAGCTATAAATGAAGAGATGCAGATAGAAAAAACTTTTAAAGGAAGTGAATTAGTTGGCAAAACTTACCAACCAGTTTTTGACTATTATGCAAAAGAAGAGTTTGAAAATAAAGGAAATGCCTGGAAAGTATATGCCGGAGATTTTGTTAGTACTGAAGATGGTACGGGGATTGTGCATATAGCGCCCGCCTTTGGCGAGGATGATTTAAATTTGGCACTTAAAAATAATATTCCGATTATCCATCACGTGACTGAAAGCGGTCAATTTAAAAAAGAAGTAAAAGATTTTGCTGGGCTTTTTGTAAAACCAAAAGATAATAAAGAAGAAAAAATTGACCACACGGATAGCGACGTTCAAATTATTAAGTATCTTGCTCGGGAGGGGGTTCTTTTTGCCAAAGAAAAAATCATTCACTCCTATCCTCATTGTTGGCGTTGCGATACACCACTTCTAAACTACGCTCATGATTCTTGGTTTGTAAGAGTAACAGACTTTAAAGATAAGTTAGTGGCCGAGAATAAAAAAATAAAATGGATCCCAGAATCAATTGGGCAGTATCGTTTTGGTAATTGGCTTGAAGGAGCGCGGGACTGGGCAATTTCTCGAGCGCGTTTTTGGGGCGCACCTCTTCCTGTGTGGGTAAGTGAAGACGGTACGGAGAGTTTGGTAGCAGGGTCACTCGATGATTTAAAAAAGCATATAAAAAATTCTGGTAACAAATATTTTGTCATGCGACATGGGGAAGCTGAATTTAATGTAAAAGGAATATTGAATGGAAGACCAAATAAAAATAATAAACTTACAGAAGTCGGTCTTAAAAGTATAGGAGTCTCTGCAGAGAAAATAAAAGATTCTAAAATTGATTTTATTTTTACTTCTCCTCTCGAGAGAACCATCGAAACTTCTACCGCCATTGCAAAGATAATTGGAATAAGTGAAGAACAAATCAAAGAAGACGAAAGAATTATTGAGTTACAGTTCGGTACTTTTGAGGAAAAATCATTCGATGAATATCATGCTTTTTATAAAGAGGGTTTGGATAAATTCTCTAGTTTCCCTGAGGGAGGCGAAACCTTTTTTGATTTACAACGACGGGCCAGTTCTTTTTTGTATGACCTAGAAAAGAATTACAAAGACAAGAATATTTTAATTGTGACTCATGGAGACCCTGCAATGATAATGCAATCTTTTATAAAAGGTTTATCACCAAAAGAAAGCCTCTCCTTTATTAATAGTGCCAGCTATATTCAAACCGGCGAAATAATTGAGTTGCCCTTTGTACCTCTTCCCCATAATGAGAAATTTGAACTCGATTTTCACCGTCCGTATATTGACGAAGTACAAGTTGAAAAAAATGGAAAGCCCTTAAAAAGGGTACGAGAAGTTTTTGATTGTTGGTTTGAATCAGGGTCTATGCCATATGCCCAAGACCACTATCCTTTTAATAAAGAATTTTTTGATCCGGAAATAAATAAAGGCTTTCCGGCAGACTTTATCGCCGAAGGAGTTGATCAAACTCGAGGGTGGTTTTATTCGATGCTCGTCTTAGGCACCGCTCTTTTCGGCGAATCTCCATATAAACACGTTATTGTAAACGGACTGGTGCTTGCTGAAGACGGGCAAAAAATGAGCAAACGGTTGAAAAATTATCCAGATCCGATGGATGTTGTATCTAAATATGGAGCCGACGCACTTCGATATTATTTACTCTCGTCTCCCATAATGCGTGGCGAAGATCTTAATTTTTCTGAAAAAGGAGTTGCTGAAGTGGCAAATAAAATAATTGGACGACTTTTAAATGTCTGTTCATTTTACGAACTCTATTCTATAGATTTATACGATGCATCGTATAAATCTATAATTGAGGGAGCTTTATCGAGTGAAAATATTCTCGATCAGTGGATACATTCAAGGTTGGGGGGGGTTATTAAAGAAACAACAGAAAATTTAGAAAGCTATGAACTCGATAAAGCTTGTCGCCCGATCGGAATTTTTATCGACGATCTTTCGACCTGGTATCTTAGGCGTTCACGAGATCGTTTCAAATCAGACAGTGAAAAAGATCGACGATGGGCCCAATCGACCCTTCATTTTGTATTAATTGAACTTTCAAAAGTTATTGCTCCGACTATGCCTTTTACAGCAGAATATATCTACCAAAAACTAAAATTGAAAGACGGGAAAGAGAGTGTGCATTTAGAAAACTGGCCAAGAATATCTTCAAATAGTAGCTTAGAATTAAACGACAAAATGAAAGTCGTCCGGGATGTTGTGACTCTTGGTCTTGAGGCGCGGGCTAAAGCAAATATTAAAGTACGACAACCGTTGGGAGAGTTAAGAGTTAAGAATTATGAATTAAGAGATAAAGAAGAATATCTGTCTTTGATTAAAGATGAGGTTAATGTAAAAGAAATCATCTTTGATGAAAAACTAGAAGGGGAAGTAGAGCTAGATTTATCTATAACCGAAGAGCTTAAGGCAGAAGGGGATGCCAGAGAAGTTATTCGGGCAATTCAAGAAGCCAGAAAAGAAGCCAATTTAATTCCCGCTGATTTTATAAATGTTTCGATTGAGGCTGAAAAATATGTAGCTGATGCTATTTTGAAATGGCAGGAGGAAATAAAAAAAGTTACCAATACTTCCACTTTAACTGTGGGTAGTGGAGAACTGGACGGCGATAATGCTAAATTTAAAATATCAATCGAAAAAGTCTAGAATAATTCAGTATTAAGGTAACCCCTAACACCTAAAACCTAGAACCTAAAAGCTAAAACCTTCCCCTTTATGGCTCACCATCTTTACCAAACAGACACTTTTGTTGTCGGATTTCATCCAAGCAATGAAGCCAATTGTCTCTATTCGCTATTTACCAAAGATCTGGGGTTAATTGAAGCCAAGGCTCAGGGCATTAGGTTAAACAAATCCAAACTACGCTATTCTCTGCAGGGGTTATCACAAACTCGCGTTACCTTAGTTAGAGGAAAAGAGTATTGGAGAGTGGTGGGGGCTCAAGAACCTACTCATTATTGGATAAGTCTTAAAGGACAACCTGAGAAATTAGCCTTGGTTGAAAGATTTCTCTCTTTGGTTCGTCGGCTTATTCATGGAGAAGAAAGGAATGAATCAATCTATAAAACTCTGCAATTTGCTACCACTTTTCTTCTAGATACTGACTCGCTTACTAAAGAAACTCTGCACTTACTTGAAATTATGATTGTCGCCCGGGTTCTTTCGGCTCTAGGTTACTTTGAACCGAAAGATATGTATAAAGAGATATTGGAAGGCTCTGAAATTACAGAAGCAAATTTACTCAAAGTTAATATTTGCAAAAAAGAACTTTTGCGCGATATAAACAAAGCTCTGGAAGAATCGCATCTATAGAGCTAAAGAAGAGGTAGTAAACGGGGCATGATATAATTCTTTTTGTATGTCGAAGCCCGAACGCATTTCTCAATTACAGGACAAGCTTTATTCTCGTGATGCTAATAAGATTGAGCCTACCCAGACGCATCATTTAGAAAAAGAAAATTTTGAAGTTAAAGAAGACTGGGAAAATGAGGCTGTGCCACCCCCTGTTTTGTATGACACTCCGATGACCACCTCACGCTCTAAGATAACTATTACTACAGTCCTTTTGATAATATCAACTTTGTTTTTTGTTGGCGCCGCCGCCTACGCCGGTTTTTCTTTTTTCCGCGGCTCAAACTTAGTTTCCGGTGACAATATTGATATTGGTATTTCAGGACCGGTCTCTATCCCGGGCGGAGAAAAACTTTCTCTTGATGTTTCAATTACTAACCGTAATCAGGCACTCTTAAGAGGCGTCGAACTTATTGTCGAATATCCAAAAGGCACTCGTAGGACGGATGATTTAGGAATTGAGCTAACCAATGAAAGAATTTTAGTTGGCGATATTAAACCTGGGGAAATTATCAGAAAAAATATTACAGCTGTTCTTTTTGGTGAAGAGCAAACAGCGGCCAATATTAAGTTGGGCTTGGAGTATAGGATTGTAGGCTCAAACGCTATCTTTTCCAAAGATGTTTCCTACGAAATGATAATCAGCTCTAATCCTATTTCTCTTTCCGTCTCTTCACCTAAAGAAGCGGTTAGCGGCCAAGCTCTAACCCTTTTGGTTGAGGTGCGCTCAAATAGTACAGAGGTTATAAAAAATGTCTTGGTTAAGGGACAGTATCCATCCGGCTTTACCTTTAGAAGTGCAAATCCAACTCCACTTAACGACAATAAAACTTGGAAACTTGGCGACTTGCCGCCCGGCGAAAAAAGAACAATTACTCTGCAAGGAGTGTTACTCGGGGAAAATGAAGACACGAGAGTATTTCGTTTTGAAACGGGAATAGCCAGTCAGAACAATGAGCGGGAGATCGTGACGCCTTTTGCCGGCTTTAAACAAGAAATTGCTATTAAAAAACCGTTTATCAGTCTTTCAATTGCGGTTAATGGCAATAACAAAGATGATGAAGTAATCGCGCGACGTGACAGTCCGATAAGAGTGGATATTAGTTATATAAATAATCTGGCCGTGGCCGTACGAGATGCCAAAATCACTTTAAATCTTTCCGGTTTAGCCCTCGATAAAAACGGAGTTGAACCAGAAGAAGGATTTTATCAGTCCATTAATAACACCGTCATCTGGGATAAAAGTAGTGTCGCTTCACTAAGTGAAGTTGCTCCGGGCGAAGGAGGAACTGTCAGTTTAACTTTGACTCCCAAACGAAATATCATTATTAAAAATCCGGAAATTATTTTAACGGGCAATGTTACCGGTCGGCGTATTGAGGAAGGCAATGTGCCGGAAGAAATTGTGGCGACGATAAGCAAGCGCATTAAAATGCAATCGGACATCGCTCTTATTGGTACTGTTAGTTATGGTACTGGAGCGCTTAAAAATACTGGACCCGTACCACCCAAAGCGGAAAAGGAAACGACATATACCATCACTTGGAATGTCACTAATGGCGCAAATGATTTGACCGATACCTTTGTTAAGGCTAATTTACCTTCCTATGTTAGATTTCTAGGGGAGGTAACGCCAAGTAGTGAGGAAGTTGTCTTTAATAAGGTGGGAGGAACAGTCACTTGGAATGCGGGGGTAGTGCGAGCGGGAGCAGGGACCACTTTGCCTAGTAAGACAGTTTCCTTTAAGGTAGGCATTACTCCAAGCATAAATCAGGTCGGCCAGACGCCGATCTTGGTTAATGAAATGACGTTGGAAACGAATGATCGTTTTACCGGAACCCCGATTAACCTTTCCCGCGCCGCCCTAACTATTAGAACTGTTGACTCTCAATCTCAAAATGGATCAGATGTTGTAGTGCCGTAATAATAAATGGAAAAGAAAGAAAAAAATTAATTTATCCCGTTAGAAATATTACCGATAAATTTAGTAGTTATAGATTGTAAAAGGATCAAGAACATTATGTCCGATGATAATAAAAAAGAAATTTCTAATGGGATGGAAAAAATCGTCTCGCTCTGTAAGCGCCGCGGATTTATTTATCCCGGTTCAGAAATTTACGGTGGCCTCTCAGGTACCTTTGACTATGGCCCACTAGGACTTGCTTTAAAGAAAAATATTGAAAACTTGTGGTGGCAGCAATTTGTGGACTCGCGAGATAATATGTATGGAATTGATTCGGCTATTTTAATGAATGCCAAAGTCTGGGAGACGAGCGGACACGTGGCTGGTTTTTCTGATCCTCTGGTTGAATGTGAAAAATGTAAAAAAAGATTTCGCGCCGATCATTTGGAAAATAAAGAAAAATGCCCGGAGTGTGAGGGTAATCTTGGAGAATCTCGGCAGTTTAACATGATGTTTAAAACACATGTAGGAGCCATGGAAGATGAAACTGCTGTTTCGTACTTGCGTCCGGAAACCGCCCAAGGAATGTTTGTTAATTTTAAAAACATAATTGATAGCTATCATCCTAAACTTCCTTTTGGTCTGGCCCAAATAGGCCGGGCTTTCAGAAATGAAATTTCACCTCGCGATTTCATCTTTCGCGTCAGAGAGCTTGAAATAATGGAGCTAGAATATTTTCTGGAAGAAAAAAACTGGTCAGAGCAATTTGAAAATTGGAGAAAAGAAATCCAAAAATGGTTTACTTCACTTGGTTTCGAAGAAAACGATATCAAAGAAGTTGAGATAGAAGAAGGCGATAGAGCTCACTACTCCAAACGTACCCTTGATTTTCATTTCAAATTTCCGGGAGGGTATGATGAAATAGGCGGGTTAGCTTATCGCACCGACTTTGATCTTAAAAACCATATTGAAAAAAGTGGCGTTGATATGGGCGTTATGGATCCTGCAACTAATGAAAGATTTGTGCCGCATGTTATTGAGCCGACTTTCGGCTTGGGCCGTCATGTACTGGCTGTCCTGGCCAAAGCTTACACTGAAGATGAGCTAGGTGACGAAAAAAGAGTTTATTTAAAACTTAATTCCAAACTAGCCCCTATCAAGGCGGCCGTTTTTCCCTTACTTCGCAATAAGCCGGAGTTAATGGTTAAGGCCCGCGAGGTTTACGCCATGATCAAAAAAGAAATTCCTCAAATTATATTTGATGATAATGGAAATATCGGCAAGCGTTACCGAAGACAAGATGAAATCGGTACCCCAGCTTGTATGACAATTGATTTTCAAACGCTCGATGATAATACTGTTACGATACGCGATAGAGATACCGGCGAGCAAAAAAGAATTAATATTTCCGAAATTATTTCAGAATTATCGAAGAAGAGTTAATATTATTTAGCAATTTAACATTTGGCATTGCTAGGTTCTTAAAATAAAAATGTTTGATAATAAAATCAAAAAATTAGACAGAAAGCATTATATATTGCTAGTGATTCTAATAATTACAGTTGCTTTATTAGTATTTTTTTCAAACGCTAAGGGAGCATTTAGTATCGGCAGCTATTATTTTGGTGGCGGAGCCTATAATCTACCGCTGGCAAAATCTTTCTTAAATTTGGCTTACAAAATTGATGATAAGTATCCCGTTTTAAATTACCAAATAGCTCGTATTTATTTTATAGAAGGAGAATTTGATAAAGCCCTAGCTTCTATAAATAAAGAAATTGAATTTAATCCGGAGTATAAGCGCTCTTATTACGTTCGGGCACTTATTCATGGTTATGACGACAACCTGCCGCAAGCAGCGGAAGATTTCAAAACATTTTTGGCTTGGAAGCCTGTCAGTTGGGCGGGGAACAATGATCTTAGCTGGATTTATTTTAGAATGGGAGATTATGTGGCGGCGGAAAAAGCGGCCAGAGAGGGTCTTAAGGCTTCGCCAACTAACCCATGGGTTTTAAACAGCTTAGGAGTGGCCCTTTTAAACCAAGGTAAATATGAAGAATCAACTTTGGCTCTAGAAAAATCCCTTGCTGGGTTTAAAGCCTTGGATCCATTGGATTGGGGCCGGTCATATCCGGGGAATAATCCGGAAATATACAAAGATGGACTAAACGCCACTATTGGGTCGGTAGAAACAAATCTGGCTTTAGCCGAGCAAAAAGATAAGGGGTTAGATGACTAATTTATTGATATAGACTAAATGAGTAATTGATATCTTAAATCAATCCGATCGGGTTGATTTAAGATATCAAACTGACATTAAAACTCATTAAAACTATAGTACGCGAAGTGGATTCCCCCGCGGCGGAGCCGCGGGGGAATCTGTTTTTTGTCCCAGCATAAAATATCGCCTCATACATAGATCAGGTAGCTTTACCCCATAGGACTACCCTATGGGGTAAAGGATATGAAGTGTTCAAAAAAACGCCTAAAATGTTAGACACCGAGTGTTCCATAAACCGAGTGTTCCATAAATTCCACAAAGTTTTACCTTCGCCTCTATTGCGGATTAACTGTGGAGAATGACATGGTCACCTAATACCGCATGGGGTATACTTTCTGTAAAGACGTATGAAAAAGGGTCAATGGTTTAAGTTTGAAAAAATAAATAAAGTGACATCTATTTCGAAAAGGAATTTTTTCGTTTTAGCTTTCATTAGCTTTTTTATATTTATTTCCTTATCTTCCTCGGCTAACTTTAGCACTTCTCCTAACAAGTTATCAGTTGAGTATGATTACACTTCCTTATCTCCGGCTGGAGCATTAGGGGGAAGTTCAATCCCAGCGTCTTGCGAATCTGGGGCTGGAGAAGGGGGAGCGGCCCATGCTGCAACTCCGGGCGATAGCGGAGGTGGGAATTGCCCAGGGTATAATCCAACTCCTTCTGCTCCACTGCCCCCACCCCCATCGCCTCCGACATCCCCAGTTATAATATTGAGTAACGGCCCGGCTTTTGTAGGCTTGCCAGTTTCGGCCCAGTCAACCGATCCTGATTCTGGAGATACTATTTATTATATTTACTATGATGATAAATCCCCGACTAACCTTGAGTGGGCTCGTTCCACCCCTCTTCCTTCGGGGCAAGTAGATAGTAGATCTACTCCAGCTACATGGCTACCGGGGAATCGCACGGTAGCTGTTAGAGCCTGCGATAGTTCGGGGAGATGCTCAAATAGCACCAAAGCTTTCTTTCTTAGTTATACTTCCCCTCCTTCTCCTACTGTTAGCCTGTCGGCCAACCCGCGTACTTTATTAAATTCTGACACGGCATTTAACTTAACTTGGAACGCTCAAAATGTGCAGTCTTGTAAGGTGTGGAATGATTCCGCTAGCTGGCCGTATGGTTGGGATGGTCGCATTTCATCCCCTCCTATAAACACCCCATCCGACACTCATACAATTTCTGGTCTGTCAGCACCATTTAGCGCCACCCAATTTGGTATAGAGTGTAAACCCATTCAAGATCATCCTAGCTTGGGAGTACCCCCAAGACCTCCCGTTATTACCGCTGTGGAAGTTACAAAGTACTCATCTTCGAGCCTGAATGGCGCTTGTGGACCTCTCAATGGCAGGTATTCTACTGGTATGCCTACTGACGAAGCTTTGCTGTGTAATTCAGGTTCTTCATCAGTCCCTAGACTTGTTATGGGGCAGTGGCGTTGGGGTTGTTTAGCAATAGGCAGTGGCTCAGATAGTCCTCCTTGTAGCGCTCTTTCAAATACAGCTCCTCAAGCTAATGCTGGATCGGACCAAAGCATCATAGTCCCTCAAAATTCTGTAACCTTACCAGGATCTGCAACGGATGCGGATGATAACTTTTCTATTGCTAGCCTGACCTGGGAACAAGTATACGGCCCTTCCACCGCTACCATTCAGACCCCCACTAGGAACAACTCATCTACAAATAATACAGTTGTTAATGGACTTACTGCGGGTCAATATGTTTTTAAGCTGACAGCTACTGATACGAGGGGGGCTTCTCATGCGGACGAAGTAAGGATTTTTGTATATTCTATGCCCCCGTCAGTTATGGCCAGCATTACCCCCTCAACTGTAGCTACTGGGAATACATTTAATATTGAAATGACTTCCCGTAATGTATATGGATGTAGGTGGAGTCGAAATAGTACCACCTATCCCACTTGGGGTAATGAAATATTGCCCGGGGGCGCCGATGCTACAAGTTATAATTCTGGCCCTCTTAATTTCCAACCTGGCGAGGCGACATATATTTTTACTTGTAGGAGTAATATTACTAACGCCGTCATTTCGGCCTCAGCCTCTATTACCGTTACTAACGCTCCTCCGGTTGGATCCGGAGCGCCAACAATGGACAATGTTGCCATTAACAGAAACCAAGTGATAACAGATGGCACAACTCGTTACACAATTACCGCCACCGCTTCAGCAGGAGGAGGAGGGGCCGCAGTCACCAAGGAATATGTAAGAATAAATAATGGTAATTCCGCAACTCCTTACCGTGGTTATTTAGGATGGTCAGCTGATGATGATTTTCCGGCTTGGACTGGGATAAAGGGGGGTGCAAGTATTCCTTGTGGTAATGGTGGCTTTGGAGCTGTTAACCAAAATACGGCGGATCCTTATGGCTCAAGTTATATTAATTTGGTTTCCTGTAGCACTTCCATATCAGGGACAACAAGAACAGTCTCTTTTAGGGTGGCCTTTAATACTAACTTTTTGACCCCAACAAATAATATCTTACATGGTTCGATGGAAACAGCTACCGAGGCCTCTCCCTGGGGGTCCTTCGATCCATTCGCGGTCACAACTTCGCAACCCCCTACGATTGATGGTGTGACGATAAATAGCAACTCTATTATGGCTAATGGGATAACGCAATATGTTATTACCGCCATAGCCTCCGATTCTATCGGAGGGGGTAACATTGGGTCTACGTATGTTCACATTAATCGTCAAGGAGTTCATGCGGGCGAATTTCGTGGCTACTTGGGCTGGTCAAATCAAAATTTTTCTCCATGGACAAATGAATATAAAACTGCTCCTCTCTCTTGTGGACCAAGTCAAGGTTTCGGTGTGGTTCGTTCTGGCGCATCGGCCATGTATCTTGATTTAGTTTCCTGCAATACAACGGTAGTCGGAAATACTCGCACTACTAATTTCGTAGTTAAGTTCAATGACGTTTTTGATGATCCTTTAAGTGACAATACTTTGTCTGGTATGACTATTACTAATGCCAATATTTCTTCAGTTTGGAGGGCCTTCGATACATTTAATTTGGCAGTTACCCCCCCAGACGCTGTTATTTTAAGTGCAAACCCCCTTAGCCCGGCCCCTAATCAAAAAATCAGCCTGACTTGGGATATTTTAGGAGTCACGGTGCCCGGAAGCTGTACTCTTTCCTCAACCCCTGTTATAGCCGAGTGGAATGAAGCTATTAGCGGTGCGCAAGTTGCCTTAGGGCCTCATACGCGAAACAATGTTTCGGTGAATCAAGCAGGCGCAAACCCACAAACTGAATACAGAATCAATTGCGATAATGGTACTTCAGATAGTGTGACCGTGGGACTCAAATGGAAAATTGATGGCAAATGCGAATCTCTCAAAGGCGAAAATGTTGGAAATTCTCCAGCTGATTGTAAGAATCCGGGATTTATTGAGATATAATAGTTAGAAGTACTTTAAATTTTATCTTTAATTAGTTAAAGTAATATATTTGATTCATATGTTTGAACGATTTAATAAAGAGTTTATTCAAAATGAAAAAACAATGTCTCGTCCGGCCGCTATTCTGATAATTTTTTTGGCATTGGTATTCTTAATATCCATTTTTTCTTTATCTAGGCCTTTTTATCGAGGTAATCAGCAAACTCCAAATAATTCTGAATCCAATTATGTTGGGACTACTCTACTTTCTAATCAAGAACTTTATTCTCCACCAGCACCAACCATGACTACTCTAGATCAGAAGGAAGTAATGGAATTTTTCCGAAAAAATCTTTCTAAGGAAGATTATGATAAGCTTTTTGATAATAGTTCAAGTCCAAAAAATTAATATGAAAAAATTTAAATTACTTTTTTTCTTTTTAATTTCGATAGCAATTTTTATTTCTGGTAGCAACTCCGCATCTGCCAGTTGTTTACGTGGTGATGTTTCTCCTATTGATAGCTGGACACTTTCAAATGGTGGAGTTTATTCAAATAGTGCCACTATAAATCACGTTATCAATTATTCTTACGCTGGGAATCATACTATTTTGTTTGCCTATTCTCTCGATGGAGGGCAATATGTTTCTTTTTACATCAAAAACGAGAGGGTGAACCCAAGTTGTCCCGGCTCGGCTAGTTTGAGTCTTGGACCTCTATCTCCAGGTAATCACACTCTTACTATACTTACCGCAGCAGTAACTTTAGATAGAACATCACATGTCTGGATATCTCCAGCTGTGTCTTTTACTGTCATCGACGGGGCGGTAAATCAGCGTCCCTCGCCCCCAAGAATTACTATTAGTGATGGAAACGCTTATACATCTCTACCAATTTCGGCAGTCTCAACTGATCCTGAAGGCGATTCGATTCGTTATGCATTTTTTGATGAAGGTCCTCCGCCAGACTTTATGGCTCCTCCTTGGGTAATAACTCCCTACTTAACTTCTAACCAGTTAACTAATCAAGTAACTCCGGCTACCTGGGCGCCATTTAGTAGAACAATTTCCGTCAGAGCTTGTGATAGCGGCTCCGGACGTTGTTCAATGGCTCGAACAGGCGTGAATTTAGCTTTCGTTCCGCCTCCGCCTCCAGTCGTCAGTATTAGCGCCATGCCTAATTATTTAAATCAGGGAGACACTAGCTTTACTCTTAATTGGAACGCAACCGGGGTTTCGTCATGTAAGGTAGTCGATAATCCGGCTACCTATAATTTCGGCTGGAATGGTTCGCAAGTTTCTCCTGCTCCTTATCCGCTGATCACTACGCCCTCTGGGTTATACGCCGTTACAGATGCTAACGCCCCTAATTTTTCAGTTAATTTTTCTATAGAATGTCAACCACTTCAAGGAGGGTCACCAATTATTGCCAGTGCCAATGTGACAAAAAGTTCAATTTCGCAAAGCGGTGTTTGTGGGTCTGCAAATGGCAGTTCTAATTTTACTAGTGCTCCGACTATTAGTCTTTGTAATGTTGGCAGTTCAAGTCCTTCTCCCGTAACGCCGTTAGGTTCAGTCGGTTGGCGATGGGACTGTCGGGGAGTAAACGGGGGCGCAAATGCCGACCCTCATTGCTTTGCCCGCCGCAATCAAGCTCCGATAGTAGATGCCGGTCTTGACAGAGTAATAAATTTACCCAGAACATCTGTAAACTTGAGTGGAACAGCAAGAGATCCTGATCTATTCGGTTCAATTAGTAATTATCTGTGGACAAAAGTAACCGGTCCGGCAGAAACAACTTCAAGAATATTGGTCCCAAATAATCCTGGCGTTATCGTGGGCGGTTTGGTTGAGGGCACCTATGTTTTTCGCCTGACCGCGACCGATAATTATGGCGCTACAGGCTATGACGATGTGCAGGTTGATGTAACTTCGCAACCGAACATAAGTGTTCTTGTTAGTCCTTTTTCAGGGGTAGTAACCGAAGGAGACCCGTTTACAATTTCAATGTCCTCAACTAACGCCACCTCATGCTTTTGGAGCCGAACAGGAACTTATACTTCTGATAACTGGACCAATGAATTGGTCCCGCCGCCAAATACAAGTTACAATTCCGGTCCTCGTATTTTCCCAGCCGGCAACGCAACTTATAGTTTTACTTGTACAAATGGAATTAATTCTGTAACCGGTCAAAAAACAATTACAGTAGTTCCGGCCGCGACGCCTAACCCACCCACATTTACATTTACAGCTGATTCGTCTGCAATTCCTGCCGGAGGAAATACCACTTTAAGATGGACGACATCGGGGGGTGCGACATTATGCGCTGCAACCGGAGGTTGGTCTGGATCGAAAGCCTTACCTAGTGGTTCTGAAGTAATTACCATGCCTATGTCAACCAGTTATACGCTCGAGTGCTCAAATGCCGCTGGCTCAAATGGCCCTCAAACAATCCTTATAACAGCCTCACGTCCAACAGTGACTTTAACTGCTAATCCTCTATATGTAGCCAATGGTGGAACCAGTCAATTAAGTTGGACTTCAAATAATGCTACCAACTGCACAACTTCAGGAGGCACGGCTGCCTGGAGAACCCGAAGTGGCGTAAATGGCATACCGCTTTCAAGTGGCCCTATAACTCCGCCGACTACTTTCACTATTACTTGTCAGAATGACTTTGGACAGAGAATAACTGCTTCTAAGATAGTAGGAATAGGTGCCGTTTGCGGAAATAGAATATGCGAAGTAAGTAAAGGGGAAACCCCTTTAAGTTGCCGAATCGACTGCGCTACGCCCGACTTTAAAGAAATTTAAAATCCATTATTTTTAGATTGAAAAAAGAAGACTCGATGTTATAGTACCCTCATGGAATTTAAGGGCACAACCATTTCTATTACTTCGGGAACAATTCTGCGAACAATTTTGATAATCGGCCTTTTTTGGCTGGTTTTCTATTTACGTGATTTGGCTTTAATTATTTTAACGGCCATTGTTATAGCCACCGCGATTGAGCCGGCTATCAATTGGTTTTCTAGGTACAAAGTTCCTCGGGTCTTTGCGGTCATAATTATATATTTAGTAGTGGCCATATTTTTGGTCACGACTGTTTATTTTTTATTGCCTCCCTTACTAAACCAAACAGTGGAGCTGCTTGGACGCTTGCCGGCAGATTTGAGACTTATTAATTTAAGTGATTTGACCCAAAGCCCGGCTATTTTAACTACAGGTATTTCTGACCTTCCAAAAGCCGGGTCCTTTAAAGATATTATTAGCGATATTAGCGGCGCTTTGGGTAGTCTTTCTGGCAATTTCTTTAAAACAACCGGCGCAATTTTCGGGGGAGTCTTAAGTTCAGTTTTGATTATAGTTTTATCTTTTTATTTCGCCGTTCAGGAAACTGGCGTCGATGATTTTTTACGTCTCATTATTCCGGTTCGGAAGCAGGATTATGTACTGGGACTTTGGAAGAGAGCCCAGCTTAAAATCGGACTTTGGATGCAGGGGCAAATGCTTTTGGCTCTCATTGTTGGCGTCTTGGTATATTTATGGTTGACGATTATCGGCGTGCCCTATGCCTTTTTCTTGGCTCTAATTGCGGCCGCATTTGAAATCATTCCCGTTTTTGGCCCGATCATAAGTGCCGTGCCTGGGGTTGCTATTGCCCTTACGGTTGAAGGAGGAGGGTTAACCATGGCCCTTCTGGCACTTGGCGGATATGTGGTAATTCAGCAATTTGAGAATCATTTGATTTATCCTTTAGTTGTGCGAAAGGTGGTCGGGGTGCCGCCAGTCATGGTGATTATTGCTCTTATTGCGGGAGCTAAGCTAGCCGGATTTCTAGGCGTAGTTTTATCGGTGCCGATTTCCGCCGCTTTAAAAGAATATATTGATGATATAGAGCGCAAAAAAGAAGCCGAGCGTCGCGCCCTTCATCAGCACACGATTCAGTCTTAAAATATACTTTATTTATTTTTTATGACTTCCAAAAAAACTTTTTATATCACAACGACTTTACCGTATGTAAACTCTGATCCGCATGTGGGGTTTGCGGGTGAAATTATTCGGGCCGATATTATTGCTAGGTATCACCAGCTATTGGGGGAAGAAGTATTTTTTAATACGGGAACGGATGAACATGGTTTAAAAATTTATAGAAATGCATTAGAAGCCAAAGAAGAAGTTCAAAGCTACGTCGATTGTTTTGCAGAGAGGTTTCGTGGCTTAAAAAATCTCCTTGGCATATCGGATGAGGTTAATTTTATTCGGACAACTGACGAGAAGCACATAGATGCTGCTAAAAAATTCTGGGAATTGTGTGATAAAAATGGCTTTATTTATAAAAAGAACTATGAGGTTAAATATTGTGTTGGTTGTGAACTAGAAAAAACAGATTCCGAATTAGCTGAAGGGGTGTGTCCTATCCATCTGAATTTAAAAATAGAGCTAATTTCAGAAGAGAATTATTTTTTTAAGTTTTCCGATTTTCAGGAAAAACTTTTAAAAATGTATGAGGAAAAAAAGAATTTTGTCGTGCCAGATTTCCGCTTTAATGAAATTAAGTCTTTTGTAAGTCAAGGGTTAGAAGATTTCAGTATTTCTCGACTTAAAAATAAAATGCCTTGGGGAGTTGCGGTGCCGAATGATGACGAGCAGGTGATGTATGTTTGGTTCGATGCTTTGGTTAGTTATGTTTCTGCTTTGGATTGGCCGAATGATATTGAAAAGCTTGAAAAATTTTGGGGAACTAGTAATTCGCCAAAGGCGATTCAATATGGCGGTAAAGATAATCTTCGTCAGCAGTCGGCCATGTGGCAAGCCATGCTTATGGCAGCCGATCTTCCAAATTCCAAACAAATCGTTATTGGGGGCTTCATTAACACTGGCGGGAAGAAAATGTCTAAAAGTTTAGGCAACGTTATCGATCCTTATAAGGTTGTGGAAGAATATAGTACGGAAGCTTTACGTTATTTCATGGCGCGTGAGTGTTCGCCTTTTGAAGATAGTGATTTTACCATGGAGAGATTTAAGGAAGCCTATAACGCCAACTTAGCTAATGGTCTGGGGAACTTAGTGAGCCGTATTTTAAAAATGTCGGAAACTAATTTGGATAAACCGGTTGAATTAGAAGATAAGAAATTACCGCCAGAATTTTGTGGCTGTCTAAACAACTTTGAAATTCAAAAAGCAGCTGATTTTATTTGGAAGGAAATTGGAAGTGTTGATTTATTGATACAACAAGAGCAACCTTTTAAGGTTATAAAAGAACATAAAGAAACCGGCGAATTAATGATTAGAAATCTGGTGCACCGACTTCATGATATTGCGTGTATGCTCCAGATTTTTTTGCCCGAGACTGCCAAAACTATATTTTTAGCAATCGCGGATAATAAAATGCCGGAGAAGCCACTTTTTCCACGTAAAGAATAACAAACGCCGACCGGACGCCGATTAACGCAGAACCTACGCAGAATTACGAAAAGTACTATATAATTATTCTCATTTTCTCTTATATTCTTATCTCATAACTCATAACTCATGAATTTAAAATACTTTGATGCTCATTCACATATTCACGGTAAGGAGTATGATCTCGATAGGGAAGAAGTAATTGCTAGGATGCGGGAGGCAGGCGTTGGGGCAATTACGGTTGGGACAGATATGGAAAGTTCAAGAGCGGCAGTGGAGTTGGCCGAGAAAAATGAAAATATTTGGGCTACTATCGGAGTTCATCCGACAGATACCGAGGAAATTTTTGATGAAAAAGAATACGAAGAATTGGCCCAAAGTAAAAAAGTGGTGGCCATAGGGGAATGTGGACTCGATTATTTTCGGGTGACGGATGATTTTGAAGAAGAGGTAAGAAAGCAAAAAGATAATTTTAAAAGACAAATTGAATTTGCTTTAAAAATAGATAAGCCCCTCATGATTCATTGCCGGCCTAGCAATAAATCAACTGATGCACATGAAGACATGTTTGATATTCTTTCTCTTTATGAAGAAGAAGGATCTCGACTCCGCGGCAACATTCATTTTTTTACAGGATCTTCTGAAATAGCGGAAAAGTATTTTGAATTGGGGTTTACGGTCTCAATTCCGGGGGTAGTAACTTTTTCTAAAGAAGTAGCTCAAATGGCTAAAAATTTACCCCTCAACAAAATCCTTTCGGAAACCGATTGTCCGTATGCTACCCCCATGCCTTTTAGGGGTAAGCGGAACGAGCCCATCTATGTTATTGAAACCGTTAAGTATTTGGCCAATTTGAGAGGAGAAAGTGAAGAAGTGGTGGCCGAAAGCATTTTAGGAACTGCCAAAACTCTATTTTCGATCTCTATAACCTAAAAATTCTTGATGGTTGCGAGGGGGGTAGGCTTATGATAAGGTATCTCTACTTGTTTAAAACAAAGGGACTCTTGAAACCCTTTGGAGGCGTGAAAGCTCGGTGCTTTTGCAATTAACACCAATATCATAATGTCAGACGAAAATACAGAACTAAATAATGAAAAAATTGAAGCAGGAAACCTTTACGAGGTTGGTTTTCATGTGCTTCCAAACTTAACCGAAGAAGAAGCAGTAGCGGAGCTGACAAACGTTACGGCCGTTATTGAAAAAAATGGGGGAGTCGTCAAAAAGACCCACAATCCTCAGATGCGAGAACTTTCCTATGAAATGGTGAAGTTAATATCTGGTAAGAAACAGTATTTTGCCAATGCTTACTTTGGCCATGTTGTATTCAATATTGAACCTAATTTGGTTCAAAAAATGAGTAAGGAAATTGAAGTTTTGCCAAACATTCTTCGGGCTCTTACTCTAGAAATAACCCCCGAGTCCCTACTTCCTCGTGAACAGCGGACCCCACAGACTACTCGCGAGGAGCCGAAGCCTGCTAGTGAAGAAAAGCCAGAGACAGTTGTTCCTCCAATGTCTGAAGCGGAGCTCGATAAAACTATCGAGGCTTTAGTAATAAACTAGTTGAAAATAAAGAGTGAAAGGAGTATATTTTCTTTACCCCTCACTTGTATTGTTAGTTTCAAATTAGGCAGTAAGTGAGGCCAGAACATATTAATTTGCTAAAGAAATTTAGCTGAAACAAGTGAGGGATGGTGATTTTCAAAAATCTCGCCTAGCCTCAATTAAGAAAATCAACCATGTACGTAAACAAAGCATTTATTTTTGGTAATTTAACAAGAGACCCAGAGTTAAAATCCCTGCCTTCAGGAATCCAGGTAGCTACCATGAGTGTGGCCACTAACCGCGTTTGGAAAAATAAAGAAGGCGCAAAACAGGAGAGTGTTGATTATCACAATGTGGTAGTTTTCGGCCGCCAGGCCGAAACCTCGGCCCAGTATTTGCGTAAAGGAAACGGAATATTTGTGGAAGGCCGAATGCAAACGAGATCCTGGGATGCCGCTGACGGTACCAAGAAATACCGTACCGAAATTGTGGCTGACAGGATTCAATTTGGTCCTAAATCAGGCGGAAGTGGAAGCGGCGGAAATTACTCATCGCCGGATAGTGACGCAGGTTCTCCAGTCTCGGGCGCTGCCAAAAAAGATGATGCCCCAGCCATCGATTATCCAGAGGAAGAAATAAACCCGGACGATATTCCTTTTTAGAAACAATTAACAAAAGATTAAACAATTAACTCGTAACTAAATTCTAAGAAATAAATCTGGTTAAAGGTTAGTTGTTAAAATTAATTAGTAAAATTTATGAAGCAGTGCTATTTTTCTCAAAATAATATTAAATATATTGACTATAAAGATTCAGAACTTTTGAAAAAGTTTCTTAATCCTCATGGTCGACTTCTCTCTGGCAAACGCACCGGCGTTTCTGCCAAGAGCCAGCGTAAGCTCGCCATGGCGGTAAAACGTGCTCGTTTTATGGGACTTTTGCCATATGTCGCCAGATAAACAACAACTTACGACTAACAACTGACAATTAACATAATCAAAAGCTCCGCCTTTGGCGGAGCTTTTGATTTGCTTTATTTTCTACAAAAGGCACTATAAAGAGTAGACAACTCCTTTCGGAGGATTTATGGATAGCCTTAATGAGTCCCAGAGCGCCAATGAGATATACATTGATTCTGTTGTAGTGCAGTCACTCCCTCGAGGAGAGTTAGATGCTTTCATGAACTATCCCCAGATTCTGGCAACAAAGATAATAGTGGAATTAGGTCTCGATAGTAAGCAGGTGGAAGACTCTCTGCGAAGGCTAGTCAAAACAAAGGACAATCGAATCAATTTTTATCAGGACGGAACAGCTAGTTGTTTCCCTGATGATTTTGGCAGCTATCGTTATAAAAAAACTAAAAATACCTAAGTAGGACAAAAAATTCCCCGTGGAAGCGGGGGATTTTTAATTTATTTTTTTATTTCTTCTCGGCGCGCTCGACATATTCGCCGGTATCAGTATTGATGCGGATGATGTCTCCGGCTTCTGACCATCAAGGACGGTCCTTGATGGCTTAATGGTCACAGAAAAGAGGACTAAAAAGAGTTTCGTAATCAAAGTAGAATACCTCGGGGCTTTGCCTCGAGGAACCTTTATTTCTTCTCTGCGCGCTCGACATATTCGCCGGTATCAGTATTGATGCGGATGATGTCTCCGGCTTCGATAAAAAGGGGAGCGGTAATGCTAGCTCCAGTTTCAAGTACCACGAGCTTTCCGCCGCCGGCTGCCGTATTTCCTTTCATTGAAGGCGGAGCTTCTTTTACGAGAAGATCTACTTTAATAGGCAATTTTACTCCGATCATTTTTTCTTCTTCATCGTCATTGGTAAAAATGAGAACTTCAACAGTAGTGTTACTCTTTAAAAATTTGGCGTTATTACCGATCAAGGATTCAGGTAGTGTAAATCTTTTACTCGGATCTTTAATTTCAGAAAAAATAAATTCACCCTTGTTCGCATAAACAAATTTAATTTCTCGTTTAGACACATCTGCTTCCGCAGCTTTATCAGAGACATGGAAGGAAATAGTGACCATGCGGCCGGATAGCAGGCTCTTAAGTTTGGTCTGATTCTGCGGCTTTCGCTGTTGAGTGCGGGCTACATGGGACTCAATTACTTCAAAAGGCTCTCCATTATAGATAATGGATTTGCCCGGCTTTATTTCATTGTAGGCAAGGATGGCCATAGAGGTAGCTTTTAGGTTCTAGCTTTCAGCTTTTAGCTTAAAAAATAAAGTCCCCTATGGGACAAGTATTAATGAACGTTATTTTAGCAGAAAAAAGAAAATTGTGAAGTTTCCAAAAAATAAGGCAGTAAGGTTACATAAGGGTACACTTAGTGCCCACTTACGACTATATTTTTTGAGAACTTCGCCTCAATTTTTTCCAAAAATTGAGGCGAAGTGTAATCTGTAACTTTAATGATTATCTAGAGGTTCTAAATTCATAAAGGTCGTTAAAACAAGATAAATAATAATATGAAATTGGGGGAATTGCGGGCCAGACAAGATTCTGGCTCGCTCTTCCTGTTTTCATTGAATTATGAGAAAGTTAGACCATGGGATTACTCGATGAAAACGACCTAGGGGCAGAGGTGGCACCCAAAATATCTGATGAGGAAATATTTCAGAGAAGCCAGATCAAGCCCGAAATTTATTCGGTTATTCTAGTGCGTTATAGGGAGGCATTCTTGCGCAAGGCCAAAATGGTCATGAAGACAGATGAGGCGGCCGAAGATGTCGTTCAAGAAACTTTCACCAAAATCTATTTGAAGGCCAAATATTTTGAATCCCGGGGCGAAGGTTCATTCAAATCCTGGGCTTACAAAGTCCTCATGAATACCGCTTTTACTCATTATCAGAAAAGTAAGCGCGGGGATGTGGTTGCTTTTACCGATGAATTCGCCGAAGTTTTCCCGGATGCAAAACAAATCGAAGGTAAGGATCAGAAAGAATTGGCGGATTACATAAACTCAGTTTTAGTGAGGATGCCAGATCATTTTGCTAAGGTTCTAACCAAGTTTTTTATCGAAGGTAAAACACAGGAAGAAATTGCCGAAGAAGAAGGAGCTTCGATTGGGGCTATAAAAACCAAAGTCTATCGTGCTAAAGAAGCCTTTAGAGATGCTAACGTGACTATTTCTTGATATCTTAAGTACTAATATACGAATGGTCACGAATAATACGAATAAATTCCTAGCTAATTATCTAATTTACCAATATGACTAATCAACTATCTAAAAAAATAATGGGCCGTATTTACGCCATCTACATAATGCGCCAAGTCTTTAGCTATACAACACTTAAAGCAGTTTTAAGTTTGGCCGCCCTTATTGAACTTTATATAGCCGTTTCCTGGGGGAATGTTTTTGCTAATATGCCAGAAATTACCAATTTTTCCGCTTTTTATAATTTCTCCACTTTTGCTGTCGCTAACACCGCACCTTTGGTGCAAATCTCTCTCGTTATCATTATTATGCTTGGCATTGCCCAAATCATCCGTCTTCTAAAAGCCACGCAACCTTTTCAAATCTCCACTGCTTAACGCAGATAGATACCTCATAACTTAATATAAATAATGTTTAAACTAACGCGATCGTGGCAGTTTAAACATTATTCTTGAACTTCGTGCTTGTAGAGCAGGACTGGCTAAGCAGTTACAAACCAGGAGAAAAAATATCAAGATCCGCACTCTAAGAGAGAGACTAGAAAGATTACAACAAGTACAGGTTTAACAGTCAGCTATAAAGGTGAGCTGGGTTCCCCGGCTCACCTTTATTATTTTAGGCTGTTGCTTGTTTCTTAAACTTAGCTCTAATAAGTTTTAATATTTCTGTTTTAACTTTGGGGTTCTCTTTTAGGTAGGTACGGGTAGCCTCATAGCCGTGCCAAAGTTTTTCTTCGTCAGCGATTAAATTAATAGCTCCATATCAAGTCTCCTTTCAATGTTTTAACATTTAAAATAGCAAGTCCTGGAAGAGTTTTATTAATTTTCCCTCCCTTATATTTGCCGGTAAGTTTGGTTTCTCCATTTAGGTAAATGGCTTCAATGTTGAAGTTATTTTTTGAAGTCACATTTTCAAATAGCATAGCTAAATCCCCAGTCTTTCTATTAAACTGCCAAATAAAATTTATTTTATCTTCGTCCAGATTTATGACTACACCGTTATAAATTATTGCTTTTATATCAGCTCTTAAATTTCTTTTTCTACCTTTCTCTTTTAACAATAATTCAGTTACGTTTCCTGCTTCGTCAGTTAGTTTTATACGGTTATCATTGTCAGTAATAAGAATGGCAGAACTCGAAGAAACGTTATCTAGACCTATAAATTTTAGATCTTTAAGTGTGGTATCAAATTGGATCAAGGCTTCTGGGGGAGTGGTATCAATTGTTAGATTTATCTTTTGCTCTTTTTCATTATTTCCAGCTTTATCTGTCGAATAAAACATTAGAGTATGAGACCCATCTCCAGTAATTTTTATCTCTGTGCTTGGAAGGTATTTGGTATAACCCTTATTATCTAAATTATAATAGGTGCTTAAAATACCCGAAGAGTTTTCTACGGTGCTCAAAATACTGTCCCTTGCTTCTAGATTAATAATTACCTCGCTTCGGTAAAAGCCCCTTTTTCCTTCTGTGCCGGAGACAAGAGTCTTTGTTTCTGGAGCAGTAAGATCTTTTGTTTGCTCCCCGCTAATGACGGAAGAAGGTAAGAGGATTTGGTCTATTATTCCGTTGTTATCTGTATCAAGCGTAATCCTGGTTTCAGCATTTCCTAAATCAATAGCTCCTCGCACTGTAGGAGTGACTGGAATATTGCTAAATATTTCTCTCTTGGTTGTTAAATTATTAATGATTTTGAAAGATTTAAGAGTGAAAGTTCCCGTACCAGTTCCTTTTAAATTAATAGAATATTCTTCGCTGTCCCCTTCAGGTAAGTAAACAAATTTATGGTCGCTAAAAATTTCAAAATCAGCTCCCGGAATGTCATTTTGTAAACTGCCATCCTCGAGGAGTTCAAGCTTGTTCCCGAAACTATCGGTAACACTTACATCAACTGGGCTTAGTATCCAAAGTGCCCGGCCAGTAAGTGAACAGAGAGCACTGTTTTGGGCAACTTCCACCCCTGTTTTTATTTTGGTTGTGGGTAATTGGCTACCTGTGAGCAAGTTAACTATTTGTTGACGAATACCATCAGAGCTAAGCATTTTTCCATGGTTCGCTTTAATAGCATAGAATTTTTTATCATCACTTGTAGGTAAACTATCAGCGCTATTTTTTGGCACTGTACCATCTCCTGTAAGAAGTTCGGGGAAGTGATTACTCACTGACACTACTTCGCTTAATGAACGATCCTCAAGAAAGGTGCCAAGTGTTCCAGTTTTACAGCCAACAATATTGAAATTATCTATATTTGCATTTGCTAAATTAAAATCATCAAAATTTGCTGAATGGAGGTCTGCCGCCTTTTCAAAGGCAGTCGTATTAAGTCCATGCTCGCTTAAAAGAAAATTTTTAGTTTCAGTAAAATTAAGTTTTTTTGTTGGCTGTAATATTTCTGATGGAATGGTGCTTATAAAGCTTCCGAATCTATCAAAATAGCCTTGAGAAGGTAAAAGTTCATAGGCGACCGGCATATTTTGAGAAATTTTCTTTATGAGGCTGTCATTGAGTCCTGTGACATTAAAGTTGTCTCCCTCAAGTAGAATCTTCACAGCTTTGGGAGCGCCAAGATTAGGAACACCTACCATAACTGTTTTTCCAATATGGTGGTTTGCCATATTTTCCATTACATATTTTTTTACAATAAGACCACCGGTGCTATGGGCGACAATGTCCACTTCCTCACTGCCAGTTTGGGCCACGATTTCCTCAATTTTTTGCTTAAGAGCTTTGACGTTCAACCCATCTCCACCGGTTACGCCATATCGCCAATCATATGGAAAAGTAAACAGGTTCTCATTTTCTATGTAGCCAATACTTGATAAGGTAAAAAGTTTAATTAACTGATCAGTATAATCATATAAGACTCTCTCACTTTGATTGATTGTAATAGATTTATTTTTTTATTACATTTCCAATTTGCAGAGTATTATTTGAAGGATTTAAATCATTTTTGAACATTAGTGGATTCATGAATGAATCTAGAGTAAATGGTGTAATCATTCTAAGCATATCTGCCCATAGTAAAATATCTTGATCTAGGATTTCTGTCCCCATTATTCCTGGCACAATTAAAATTGGAGTTTTCTCTATTTTTTTAGAATTATTAAAAATACAAGTGATTTCAGCTAGAGGATAGGCGGTTAAATAAATACTTCCGGACTTGCCAAACACGGAATGAGAATGCACTAAACCTTCACCGCTACAAGAAATACTTTGGATATCTACATTGGAAGGAATAATTTCTCTAATTTCCAGAAATAAAGGGAAGAAACTAGATAAGGTAGAACTTTGATAATAGCCGGTATGATTTACGGTTGTAATAGCAAAATTTTCAAATTCATCATCTGGATCAAATGGATTAGAAGCATTAAGTATTCGAAAGTGAAAAGTCTGGTCCTCGTCATCAGTATTTACAATGACCGTAAGGGAAATTGGCGGGGCAATAGTAACGACCGCATTAGAGGTAAAAGGTATAAAAAGTAGCGTAAAAGAAAAAAAATAACCTTTTCATCTTCTGAATTGAATCATTAGTTAATTATTAGGGAAAACCTGCCCAATTTGTCGCGAAATATAAATAAAATACAAAAAATGACCACAAGAGTAAAAATATCAGACCTACTAATAAAAGTCTTAATGCCAAACTTTTATTAGTGGATTTATATAATACGGCAATTAGTCCCAAGAGACCAAAAAATTGAAGTAAAGTGATAACCATTATAAACTGATGGTTATCACTATTTTCAATAAACAGTTTTCCGAAAGGCAGTATTCCTAAAACTGGGCTCCATAAAATTTCTGGCACGAGAAACATTCCAGAAAAAATGATGAGCCAGGTTTTTGCTTTTTAGTCATTTAAGTCTTTTAAGAATATATCGCTTAATACACCAAGAATACTCCCTAATTTTTCTTTATTAAGTCAAGTTATCCACCTACTTCCATTACCTTATTCTAATATTCTTGAGAATATTAGAATAAGGTAATTTAATTTTTTTATGCAAAAAAAAGTAATAAAAAAAATAAACATAATAAAAAAAACGAAAAGTCCCAGAAATCTGGAAAGGGTAGTCAAAGGCTTCGCTAATCATAGGAGAATTGAGATTATGATTCTTCTTAAAAAACATCCAGAACTGACAGTTTTTGAAGTTGCGGATAATCTCCAGATAAATTTCAAAACAGCCTCAGAACATATCAGGCGATTACAAATATCAGGGTTAATAATGAAAAGGCATGAAGGAGCATCAGTCCACAACGCCCTCACCTCGCGTGGTAAATATATTCTGGAATTCTTGAGAATGTTAGAATAACACTTTTAATTTTTTACCTTACTTTTTAAATTTTGTAAGTTTTTAAAATTTCAAAAGTAATTTTAAGCTAAAAAGGTTAGCGAAAAAGCCCGTCCGAAGGACGGGCTTTTTCTTTTCTTGGGATTTTATTTATTCGGCTGCCACTTCTTTAAATTTGGCGCGGATGAGTTTTAATATTTCTGTTTTAACTTTGGGATTCTCTTTTAGGTAGGTACGGGTAGCATCATAGCCGCGGCCAAGTTTTTCTTCGCCATAGGCATAAGAGGAACCTGATTTTTGAATGATTTCATATTTTTCGGCCAAGGCAATAATTTCGCCTTCTTTAGAAATTCCTTCGCCATACAGCAAATCAAATTCAGTTACCTTAAACGGAGCGGCCACTTTATTTTTGACCACCTTCACGCGGACGCGTCCACCAACAACTTCCTCGCCTTTTTTAATCGAAGCAATGCGTCTGATATCCAAACGAACCGATGTATAGAATTTCAAAGCTTTACCACCCGGAGTTGTTTCTGGATTGCCAAACATAACGCCGATTTGCATTCTAATCTGGTTGATAAAAATAATAACGGTTTTACTTTTAGCGACAATAGCGGTTAGTTTTCTTAATGCTTGAGACATGAGGCGAGCTTGCTTGCCCATATGCTGGGCGCCCATATCTCCTTCGATTTCGTCGCGCGGGGTCAGAGCCGCAACCGAGTCGATAACAATGACATCAATTTTCCCGCTACGAACCAAGCTTTCACAAATTTCCAGCGCTTGTTCACCAGCATCTGGTTGGGAAATTAAAAGTTCATCGATTTTGACGCCCAGTTTTTTGGCATATTCCGGATCCATAGCGTGTTCGGCATCAATGTAAGCACATATGCCCCCGGTCTTCTGCGCTTCCGCGACCACATGAAGGGCCAGCGTAGTTTTGCCGGACGATTCTGGACCGAAAATTTCGACGATGCGGCCGCGGGGAAGTCCGCCAATGCCAAGTGCATCATCAAGGCCGATCGAACCAGTCGAAATTGCCGCCACGCCAACGCGTGGCTTTTCACCCAATTTCATTATGGCGTCGTCACCAAATTTAGCTTTAATGGCTGAAATCGTATCTTCAATGGCACGGCTGTCGCGAATATCTTTTCCTTCCTCATCAATATTGGCCTTCTTTTTCTTTTTTTGCATATTGGTTTTTATGAATTTACGTCTAATTCTATCCTGCTTTAATAGCTAAACAAAGTTTGACAAAAAGTACTATATATGATACAATAGAATATAAATTAACCATGTAAATTCTGGGGTGAAATGCAACTCAGACTGTTAATATTTTTAATATACCATATTCTCTAGCTACTTCATTAGCACTCCGATACTGTAGTGATTTTCTATATTTGTTGTTCAATATTTCAATATT
>Ga0163153_10001535_pt1 | contig 36348 bp, 35 predicted proteins | sample OliLakLV19MP6IB1_FD_148629 | JGI IMG/M metagenome (GOLD analysis project Ga0163153, IMG submission 148629) | Freshwater microbial mat bacterial communities from Lake Vanda, McMurdo Dry Valleys, Antarctica - Oligotrophic Lake LV.19.MP6.IB-1 | ecosystem: Environmental > Aquatic > Freshwater >... | reverse complement strand
GGCAACTCATCGCAAGGCGTACCGAGAAGCAGCAGGGATTCGAGTTCCTCACCGAGCACCCGATCATCCGACCCCTCGATGACTATGCCGCTGTGGTCGCGCAGGCGATCCGTCGCCGCCAGAGTCGCCCATCCATGGGCGAAGGTTTTGGGAGCCATGACACAGGCATCCACTCCGGAAGCAAGGACCATCGCCCCGCAGGCGCGAACCTACGGGGCGACGGATGCCTGCGGTCCGATTATCGCTCGTCAGGGTGCTCCTCAGCAGAGCCCGACTCCTGTTCATCGGACACCCCAACCGTATCTCCCGATTCGTCACCGTGACGAGTTGGCTGTTCTGTTCCTCTTCCTCTTGGCGACTTCACCCATGCATGACCACATCCGTTCCACGCTCCGCGCCCTCCGGCTCTCCGGACTCGCAAGCTCACTCGATGTCCGACTCCACGAAGCCCAGGCCAGCCGACTGAGCCACCTCGAGTTCCTCGAGCTCGTCCTCCAAGACGAGCTCGCTGTCCGCGATCATCGCAAGTTCGACAGGCGCACCAAGCTCGCACAGTTCCGAGACCTGAAGACCATCGATCAGTTCAACTGGGACTTCAACACCAGCATCCCACGTCGACAACTCTTCGAACTCGCCACCTGCAAGTTCCTCGACGACGCCCGAGACATTCTCTTCATGGGACCACCAGGAACCGGCAAGACCCACATCGCCCAGGCCATCGGCTACGCCGCCATCAAGCAAGGGCGAACCGTGCTCTACCGGTCCATCTTCGATGTCGTCCGCGACTTCCTCCACGAAGAAGCGATCAAAGACGACGACGACACGCTCGCCCGCTACCTCCGACCCGATCTCCTCATCATCGACGACATGGGCATGAAGCAGCTCCCCAGGCACAGCGGCGAATACCTCTTCGAGATCATCATGCGGCGACACCAAACCCGAAGCACCATCATGACCAGCAACCGACCACTCGAAGATTGGGGCAAGCTCATCGGCGACGTGCCAAGCGCCTCCGCCATCCTCGACCGGTTCCTCCACCACGCCGAGATCATCACCTTCCAAGGCCAAAGCTTCCGCCTCAAAAACGCCCACGCCGAGCACGACCACCACCAGCCAGCCAAACCAAAACCAGCCAGCGCGCCGACCGGGAATCAACGGGATTCACACGCCCGTACGACTGATCAAACCGTCACGAACTGATCACAGCACCTTGCATCGAGGACCGAATAAGAGGATTCTTCCACCCAGTACCCCCCACGTGGTGGCCGGTTTTGGGCGCCGATGAGTGGCTGGTTGGCGCGCCGAATGACAAGCTCGATGAGGGTTGCAGACGGCGGGTGGTCCGCAACGGCTACCTTCCGGCCCGCACCATCATGACCGGAGCCGGTCCGCTCGATGTCGAACAGCCTCGGGTAGGTGACAAGACCAAGGATATGGACGACCGGATCGCCTTCTCCTCGGCGATCTTGCCGCCCTATCTCCGGAAAAGTCGCTCGGTGGAGGAGTTGATCCCATGGCTCTACCTCAAAAGAGGCTCGACGGGAGACTCCCCGGAGGCTCTCCAGTCGCTGATCGGCTCGGACGCCAAGGGATTCAGCCCGAACGTCGTCGTCCGGCTCAAGGAGACGTGGGGCAAGGAGTACGACGACTGGAATCGTCGCGACCTCTCCAGGGAGGAGCGCGTCTACGCCTGGGCAGACGGCATCCGTGAGAGCAAGCAGAGCTGGGTCGAGTTGCTCCTTGACCTCAAGCAGCGAGGGCTGACGAAGCCGCCGAGGCTTGCTGTTGGCGACGGAGCACTGGGGCCACCTGCGCACCACGAACCCAATCGAGAGCACCTTCGCGACGATCCGACTCACGTCTCGCCGCACGAAGGGAAGCGGCTCGAGGAAGGCCAGCCTGATGATGATGTTCAAGCTCGCTCAGTCAGCCAGCAAGCGCTGGCGACGACTCAACGCCCATCACCAGATCGTTCTTGTTCTCGAAGGAAGAATCTTCACCAACGGAGTACTGCAGAACGCCGCCTGATTCAGAACCCTGGAACACAACTCTTGACAATAACCACCACCCAGGGCCCGATCCATCGACTGGGCGAGCCAGACGGCGTCCCTATCATCCTGCCATGCAGTCAGGCTGGAACGTCGTTGTCGTCGGGGCCTACGGCGCTATCGGACGCGCCGTGTGCGGGCTTTTGCACGCCGCCGGTGCTCGCTTAGCGGTGGTCGGTCGCGACCAAGACAAAATAGCCTCCTTGGCAGAGGCGACCGGGGCTTTGCCAATCGTCGGTGATGCCTCCTCTTTTGCCGACATGGATGCCGCATTCGAGCGTGCCACGGCCGAGCTCGGTCCGCTCTCCGGCGCCGTCAATTGCGCCGGCTCGCTGCTTCTGAAGCCGGCCCATCTCACCACGGAAGCCGAGTATGCCGCCACGGTGTCGGCCAACCTGACGACGGCATTCGCCATGTGTCACGCGGCAGGAAAGACCATGACGGACGGGGGCTCTGTGGTGCTCGTCAGCACGGCTGCCGCTCGCACCGGGATCGCCAACCATGAAGCGATCGCGGCTGCCAAAGGAGGCGTGCAAGGGCTGATGCTTTCGGCGGCAGCGACGTATGCCGCGCGCGGCTTGCGGTTCAACTGCGTCGCGCCCGGGCTCACCCGCACGCCGCTCGCTGCGAAGATCATCGCCAGCGAGGCCAGCGAAAAGGCGTCGCTCGCCATGCACGCTTTGGGACGGCTGGGAGAACCGGGTGACGTCGCCCGTGCCATCTACTGGCTCCTCGATCCCGCCAATGACTGGGTGACCGGGCAGATATTGGGCGTCGATGGCGGCCTGGCAAACGTGCGCGTGCGGCCCAAAGGGTAGCAAGGGCTGAACATGGCATCGTCGAAGGGATTGTCTGACTCGGCTCCAGCATGGATGGCCGTCGTGCTCCGCATCGCGGCGGTGTACAACGTGCTCTGGGGGGCCGCCGCCGTTTTGTTTCCGCTCGCCGCGTTCCGGTGGGCAGGAATGGAACCACCGAACTATCCCGAGTTGTGGCAGTGCATCGGCATGATCGTGGGTGTGTACGGTGTCGGATATTGGATCGCGGCAGGCGACGTGCAGCGGCATTGGCCGATCGTCCTGGTAGGCCTGCTCGGAAAGCTGTGCGGGCCGATTGGATTCCTGTGGTCGGCTTGGAACGGCACGATTCCCTGGATCGCCGGGTGGACAATCATGACCAATGACATCATTTGGTGGGTGCCGTTTGTCGTCATCTTGCGATGGGTCTCTTCGGCGCCTGATTCGGCTCACTCTCCTGCCCAGTCCGGTTGACCATGATGCCATGGATTCTCCTCGTTCATGCCGCCGCCACCTGGTTCATGACGGGTCTGATTTGGTTCGTGCAGGTCGTGCACTACCCCCTCTTCGATCGGGTCGGTACCGAAGCCTCGCCCCGCTACGCCGTTGATCATCAGCGGCGCACCATGTTGGTGGTGATGCCCGTCATGCTGATCGAGGCCCTCACGGCGACGGCGCTCGTGTGGCTTCTGCCGACGTCTTTTCAGACCGCAGCGTGGTCTGGGATGGCCATGCTGGTCGCCATATGGCTTTCAACCGCCTTCGTGCAGGTGCCGAGGCATGCGAAACTGAGGCTCGGATTTGACGCGAGGGCTTCCAGCGCCCTGGTCACCAGCAACTGGATACGGACGGTTCTCTGGACCGCTCGCGGCGTCCTCGCCCTGTGGCTCCTGTCCGCTCAGTAGCTCTCAGCCAATCGAATTGCGAGCCGCTCGGCGGTCACGCCACACACCGCTGTCCGAAAAGTGCAGACGGTGTCTGCCGAATCTGCCAGCCGTGATGAAACCCACGGATTTGTCGAAAGCTGCGCTCGGAAAACCCCCTTCCAAACCGGCCCGTCGTACGAGGCAGCCAGCGCCGCGGGATCAAAGTTCTTGTGCTGCTTGGTCATCATTCGGCTTCCAGAGCGGTCCCGATGACAAACCCGCCCCATGCCTGAAGGCCATCACGGCAAGTGCGATCGCGACGATTCTGAAGGAGACACTCATGGCCGACTGACCGGCCTCGGACCGGCAGGTGCCTAGTGCTTCGCGTGCAATGCTTCCGCAAAAGCCTTGCCGGCGGGGCCGAAGAACTTGGCGGCGCCGTAGTAATGAAAACCCTGGTTGGAGGCGCCCTTGGCGATTTCCTCCTCTTCGGGAGTGCGTTCCTTCTTGTCGCGGGCGGCGGCGAGCTCATGATCCCAGAAGTGCTCGGTGAGCACGGCAGCCACGGTGCCTTTGAACTCTGGTCTCGATGCCGGGGCGGCCATCGCATCGCGGAAGTTCTGGTAGATGGGCTTGTACCGTGGCGTCGTAAACGTCTCCACCGGACCGTTCACGCCAAGAACGCCGATGACGAACGGGAGCTTTGGGGCATCAAGATCCTTGCGGACGTCGCGGATGAAGTGGGTCAAGTATTCGGTGTAGCGGTCATAGCCACCGGGCTGGTCGCGCTTCGGGTAGGCCTTCTGATCGACAAGGTCGTTCCAGCCCTGGAACCACACGAAGCCCGCCAGCTCGTAGCCCTCCTTCGCGTCGTACGTCGGAACGACCTTTTTCGGATCGGCAAGAACCTTCTGCACGTGATCGATCATGAGCGTGTAGTACGGCCCCGCGGATTCCGGTGATGCCGACGGTGGACGGAAATCGGTGTGCAGGCTCTTCCCACCCCACGCCGTCTTGATGAGCAGAATCGGCCCCTCATCGAGCTTCTCTACCGTGATCCCAAATGTGAATTCCGGGCCAATCGTGTCGTTGCGGGCACCAAAGCCGGCCGTCAGCTTCCCAACCCTGAGCGTCGCGTTTCCGTTGCGGTCCTGCGAGAGAGAGCTGATCCAGACACGATCGCAGACGGTCGGCTTGCCCTCCTTGTCACGCATCTCGTCGAGAAGCGGCGCCGTCTTCGGATCACGGGCCAGGTAATCAAACGTGGTGACGCTGGCATGCCCCTGCATGTTGGATTGACCAGCCAGGATGTACACCCGCAGCGGCGCGGCGTGGGCTAATGGAGCGACGAGCATGGCAGACAGCAGGACCAACACGCGGTTCATGCAGTGCTCGTTTCTCTGGACGGAACGGGTGGGCATCAGGAAGCTCGGTCGCACTGAAAATGATAGACGACGTGGCCGTCGACATCGCGGTGCTCGATGTGAAGGCAGGGCATGCCCGCGCGGCGCACCACGTCAACTACGATGAATCCACCCTTCTGGCGATGAAACCGGTGGACCTTGGGGTTCTGGCCGGGTGAGCCTCCGGCATGCTCGTCGCTCGCCGCACCGGGGCAGAACTCGTTCAGCCCTGTGTCTGGGTGGACCGAATGGTACTGCCAGTGACGGTCGCCGCAGATGACGACAAAACCCTTTGGCAGATGTTTGGCAAACCACTCTCGGAGCTCGTCGCCTTCCCGCTCGAAGGCCTCGTTGGCGTGGTTGTCGTGCTTGTTTTTCCGGTCGGGACCGACAATCGGCGTCGGCGACACGAGAATCTTCCAGGTGGCATCGCTCGCCTGAAGTGTGGATTTCAGCCACGCCTTCTGCTCATCGCCCAGGATTGTCTTGCGATCGTCGTCGGGCGCAGTGTTGGGCGAGCGATACGTCCTTCCCTCGGTCAGCCAGATCTGGAGATCACGGCCCCAGCGAAACGTCCGGTAACTGGGCCCCGTGTCTGGCATGGGCGCCTGGGCGCGGAAAATCGCCTCCCCTTCTGCGAAGGTGAGCGGGCCCATAGTGCGGCCGGGCCACGAGTCGTTGTTGAGGATGTCGTGGTCGTCGCACAGCCAATAGGTCGGGATATTCGCCGTGAATGCGAGGAGTCGCGGAAGGCTGAACATCCGCTCCCAGTGATAGCGGGCAAGCCGCGGCGTGACTGCCCGCGGCTCGTCGTTATCGAGATAGATGAGATCGCCTGTCAGGCATGCGAACCGCGGCTCGACTGCCTGCATCGACGGGTAGATGGCATGGCCATCGGGATGCCCACGGTCGGGATATCCCTGGCACGTCATGACGCAGAAGCGGATGTCGGAAATGGCGTCCTGACGCGGCGCGGTCCTGAAGTTGCCGCCCACGCCCGCATGGGGCGGATCGCCATCCGGACCGGTTGTCTGGCTTATGAGATGGTAGGTCGCATCAGGGGCAAGATTCCGGAGGATAAATTTGTGGATGGCGTCATCCTGGGCCGTGACGTCGACCCAATCAGTTGAGACTGCGTCGCTCAGGTCGGGCTTCAGTCCATACCGCAGACGAATCCGTCCATCGGCTGGTGGGCACGCGCCTTCCAGGTCGTCGGCAGGAACTGTGACCTTCGCCAACTGGTCCGCGCCCTTCCCATTGGCTCGTCCCGGGATCAGGAGGCCGTCGCTATTGCGATCGCCGCGCGCCGTCAGACGGGTCCAGATGACGGCAGAGTCGGCTGTCACTTCCCCAATGCGGAGGCCGGTGTCCTGTCGCGGACCGTGTGCCGGCGGGTCGCTGGCGGCGATGGCGTATCGCGATGCTGCCGCCAGCATGAGCGCCGCCGACTGACGAACCACGAACGCCCGTCTGCCCAGTTCCTGTTCGCTCATCAAGGGTGCTCCGGTCGAAAGGCGTCTCGCGTGTGACGCAACGCCGTGAAATCACAATGGGTCCTGTGGGGCCCCGGCGATACCCTGCAGCTCGGAGAGCGCGTTCGATGCGGCCCGCTGCTCGGCTTCTTTTTTGTTGCGACCCCAGGCGGGAGAGTAGAGGCGGCTGCCGATTTGGGCCGACACCCGAAAGCTCTTGCTGTGGTCAGGGCCCTCTTCGGCCAGCACCTCGTAGGTGGGTGTAAGGCCGAAATCACGCTGGGACCACTGCTGAAGGAGCGACTTGTGATTCGACCCGAGCTCCCCTGAAACCACCTTGTCGATCTCGGGCCCGAGGAGCCGCTCGACAAAAGGCGTGACCTTGGTGATGCCACCATCCAAATAGATCGCCGCCACGATCGACTCGAAGAGATCCGAGAGCAGCGAGTCGGGAATCGGCTTGGACACTGCCAGTCCCTTGCCAACGATGAGGAACTCGGCCAGGCCGAGCTGGCCGCTGAGGCGGCTACACGTTTCCCGACTGACGACGACCGACTTGATCCGGGTAAGATCGCCCTCGAGTGACTCAGGGAACGCGCGGTAAAGCCGCTCGCAGACGATGAATCCGAGGATCGCATCGCCCAGGAACTCGAGTCGCTCATTCGAGGCCAGCCGGTGCTTGGCCCCGGAGGCATGCGTGACCGCAGCAACCAAGATCGCTGGGTCGCGGAAGGTGTAGTCGAGTCGCCGCTCGCATTCGGCCACGTCGATGCCCGACCCCAGCAGTGCCGGTGGCTGTTCGCTGACCATAGGGGAAATCCCAACCTCCTGTCTCCAAAACCTACGCCCCGTCACGGTGGCCTGTCAACGCGACGGCATGCCATGTCCGGCGGAATGAACCGGCCAGGGATGGGCTCCGTAGGAGAGGACGCGATCTGGCAGCGGGGCAATTCCCCTAGGATCCCTGCCACCGCTGATGCGTAGGATTTCGACAGCCTCCAGGCGGCACCGGCCGGTTCCGGTTGCCGCCGCGAGGCGCCCAACACTCTGAGGAGCAACGATGTTGTCACGCATTTCCACCCGGCATATCGGCCCCCGTCGGCTACACCGCTTTGCATGCCTGGCCTGTGTCGCGGCCTCCCTGGCAGTCGCCGCAGCCCTCGCCGCCACCGGCCTTCCCGTCGCTCATAGTGCCGAGCCTCAGGCACCTGCCGAACCGCTCTCCCACGCGAATGCGCTCTCCACGGCGTTCCGTCGGGCCGCCGAAATCGCCACCCCGAGCGTGGTCGTCGTCCAAAGCCGGGTGAAGCCCAAGCCCGCCGCAGCGCGCGACCAACGCGGCCCGCGTGGCGGCAATCCATTGCAGGGCACGCCGTTCGAGGGCATGTTTCCCGACGGGCTCCCCGAGGGCTTCGATTTCCAAGTGCCGAATGGGCAGACGCCTGGACGATCCGGGATGGGCTCGGGCGTGATCGTGTCGCCCGACGGAATCGTGATCACGAACAATCATGTTGTCGAAGGAGCTGACGAAGTTGTCGTTCGACTTGCCGATGGCCGCGAGTTCAAGGCGGTGGACATCAAGACCGATCCCGAAAGTGATCTCGCCGTGGTGCGTCTGGCCGATGCCAAGGACCTGCCCGTGGCCAAGCTTGGCGACTCCAACAGCCTCGAGATTGGCGACTGGGTGATTGCCATCGGCCATCCCTTCGAACTCGACACGACGGTGAGCGCGGGCATCATCAGCGGGAAGGGCCGCGAGCTCGGCTCGATTCGCCGGGCCCAGTTCCTCCAAACGGACGCCGCCATCAATCCCGGTAACTCTGGCGGCCCCCTGGTGAACCTTGCCGGCGAGGTTGTGGGCATCAATACGGCCATCGCCTCGAACAGTGGCGGCTACCAGGGAATCGGGTTTGCCATTCCCATCAACCTCGCGAAGTGGGTGACCGGCCAACTCATCGACAAGGGCTCCGTCGAACGGGCGTTCATCGGCGTGCAAATGGGGCCACTCGACCGTCGCATGGCAGACAAGCTCGGAGTGGCCGCGCGCGGCGGCGTGCTCGTCAGCGATGTTGTCGCCGAGTCTCCTGCGGCAACGGCGGGCGTGCAGCCGCTTGATGTGATCACAGGCTTCGATGGTCAGCCGGTCCTCGGCACCCGGGCGCTCCAGGAGCTCGTCGAGCGAGCGGAGATTGATCGCGCTCACAGCCTCACGGTGTTTCGTGACGGCAAGGCCTTGACGCTCACGATCAACGTCAAGCCATTGCCCAAGGACTTGACGGCGGCCACGCCTTCCGGCCGAGGGCCTGCACCCGAGGCTGCGGAGGAGACGTTCTACTGCAAAGACTTTGGGATCGAGGTGCGTGGGAAGGATTCGCTTGCCGAAGATGCCTATGCCGACTTCGAGGGCGTGCTGGTTGACCGCGTCGATCCCGACGGCCTCGCTGGCTCGGCGGGCATTGGCCCGGGCATGCTCGTTCGGAAGGTGGGCCGCACGCCGGTCACGACGATTGCCCAGTTCGCGGAAGCGATCGAGAAGGAGTCGGTGGCCGAGGGCGTGCTCCTCCAGGTACGCTCGCCACGCGGGAACGCCGTGGTCCTCTTGAAAAAGGATTAGCCGCCGGGTCAGGCTTGCACGTGCATGGCAACCCTCGGCGTCAACATCGATCACGTCGCCACCATCCGGCAGGCCCGTCGGACGGTGGAGCCAGACCCGGTCTGGGCTGCGGCGCTGGCCGAGCTTGGCGGCGCCGACGCGATCACCGTGCACCTTCGAGAAGACCGTCGGCACATTCAGGACCGCGACCTCGAGGTGCTCCGCCGCACCGTGCAGGTGAAGCTCAACCTCGAGTGCGCCGTCGCGACCGAGATGGTGGCCATTGCCTGCCGCGTGAAGCCCGACCAGGTAACACTCGTGCCGGAACGGCGGGAAGAGGTGACGACCGAGGGCGGGCTCGATGTGGTCGGGCATCGTGACGCCGTCGAGGGCGCGATGAAGCGACTCGCCGACGCTGGCATTTCCGTGTCGCTCTTCATCGACCCATCGCCGTCGCAGATCGATGCGGCGATCGATCTCGGTGCGAATGCCGTCGAACTCCATACGGGCTGCTACGCCAATGAGGACAACGAAAAAAGTCGCGAGGAGCGGCTCGTGGAACTCGCTCGGGCGGGAGTCATGGTGCGGCAGGGCGGGCTCGCGCTGGCGGCCGGCCACGGGCTCACCTATCGGAATGTCGCGCCCGTCGCCTCTCTCGATGGCATGGGCGAGCTCAACATTGGCCACTCCATCGTGTCGCGGGCCGTCCTCATCGGTTTCACCGAGGCTGTCCGCGAGATGAAGCGGCTGATTGAGTCTCGATAGTCAGCGCCGGGGATCGGTGTCGCCCTCCTCCGCGGAGCACATTTCCGCAACGTCACCGGGGGCCGTTCCAGACCGGGGCGAGGAAATTTGCAACGCTCGTCGGGCGCACCCCGATCCCGGCTCGTCTTTTCCTCCGCCGCCGTGATGCTCACCCCACCGGGGCGGCTGAGGCGTAGGAGCCGAGGCAGACGACGCGTTTGCATCGTCTCTCGAGGCTCGCCATCGCACGCCGGACGCGTAAGTCTGTGCGATGGCCTTCGAGCTCCACGAAGAAGACGTAGCCGCGCTCTTCGCCCGATAGCGGGAACGACTCGATCCACGTGAGATTGAGCTTCTGCCGCTTGGGAATCGCGAGGGCATCGGCCAGGCCACCGGGGCGGTGCTCAATCTCAAACATGAGGGACGTTTTGTCTTTTCCGGTGCGGCTGGCATCGGCGTGCCCGATGACAGCGAATCGAGTGGTGTTGTTGGCAACGTCCTCGATGTTCTCAGCCAGCACATCGAGACCGTGGTGCACGCCTGCCTGCCGGCTGGCGATGGCGGCCGCATTCGGGGTCCGCGATGCCATCTCCGCGGCGGCGCTCGTGCTGGTGACTTCGACGAGCCTGGCCGCGGGCAGGTGGCGGGCGAGCCAATTACGGCACTGCGACAGCGCTTGGGGCCGGCTGTAGACCTCACGGATAGCCGAGCGGTCGCAGGATGCAAGCAGCGTGTGATGAATTCGAAGCGGCACCTCGGCGCAGATCTTGACCGGCAGCCGTGCGAAGTTGTCGAGCGTATCGGCAATCCGACCGTCGGTTGAGTTCTCGAGTGGGACGACGCCGAAGTCAGAATGGCCTGCGCACACCTCCTCGAAGGCCGCCGAGATGCTCGCGACAGGGACAAAATCGACTGAGCCACCGAAGCGGTGCAGCGCGGCGAGATGGCTGTACGTCCAGGAAGGGCCGAGGTGTGCTACGCGAAGATGCTGCTCGATGGCACGAGACCCGGAGATGAGCTCGCGGAATATCGCCTTGAGGCTGTCGCTCGAGAGCGGACCGGCATTGGAGGCGGCCACACGCTCGAGGACCGTTTCCTCTCGGGAGGGATCGTAGGTCTGCTGGCCCGATGTCTGCTTGAGGTGCCCGATGTCGCGAGCCACTTCGGCCCGCTCGTTCATGAGGCCCACAAGCTGGCGATCAATTCGATCGATGTCGGCCCGCAGCGAGGCCAGACCAGTCTTCCCATCGTCTGCAGTTTTTCGGGGGGAACGTGGCTTGGCCATGGGAGCAAATTCACCAGGGAAGGGCGGCCAAAATGGCAGGCTGGCTGCCGTCACGTCGGGTGGTTCCGGGGCACGCCGCAGGCCCCGGCCAGGAACTGACCAACTGTACCCACGCCGCCAGAGCCCTCAAGCGGGTGGTTTCGAAGGATTTTTCATTCGACGGGCGCGCACCGGTCCCCGCAGGTTTCGCCCTCCCCGAGTTGGCACGGCCTTTGCTCCTACCAGGCCATCATGACGGCGGCCGCAGAAAGTGGCGGCGCCGTCACGGATTCACGGTCGCGACTGGCGCGAGGCAACGAAGCACGGGAAGGGTACTTTCGACATGGCAACCAAGCAGGGCGAAAAGATCATCGGCATCGATCTGGGCACGACCAACTCGGTCGTGGCCGTCATGGAGGGCAAGGAGCCCAAGGTGATCGCGAACAAGGACGGCAATCGCCTTACTCCGAGCGTCGTGGCCTTCAACGACAAAGGGGAGACCCTTGTTGGTGACCATGCCCGCCGGCAGGCAGTGACCAACCCGAGGCGGACGATCTACTCCATCAAGCGGTTCATGGGCCGCCGCCACAACGAAGTGGCCTCGGAAGAGAAGATGGTGCCCTACGAAGTTGTCGGCGGGCCCGGCGACTACGTGAAGGTCCGCGCCGGCGACAAGGAGCTCACACCGCCCGAAATCTCCGCGCAGATCCTCCGCCGGCTCAAGGAGGCAGCCGAGAGCTACCTCGGTCACAAGGTCAACAAGGCCGTGATCACGGTCCCTGCCTACTTCAACGACGCCCAGCGGCAGGCCACGAAGGACGCGGGCCAGATCGCCGGCCTCGAGGTGATGCGACTCGTCAACGAACCGACCGCTGCCGCGATGGCCTACGGCCTCGACAAGAAGAAGGACGAGAAGATCGTCGTGTTTGACCTTGGCGGTGGCACGTTCGACGTGTCGGTCCTCGACGTGTCGAAGGACGGCGTCTTTCAAGTGATCAGCACCAATGGCGATACCCATCTCGGTGGTGACGACTTCGATCAGGTTCTCATCAACCACGTGGCCGACCAGTTCCAGCGGGAACAGGGCATCGATCTGCGGAAGGATCCGATGGCCATGCAGCGGCTTCAGGAGTCGTGCGAGAAGGCCAAGAAGGAGCTCTCGACCGCCCAGAGCTCCGACATCAATCTTCCGTTCATCACGGCCGACGCCTCGGGCCCCAAGCATCTCATGCTGACGATCACGCGGGCCGAGTTCGAGCGGCTCACGGATCACCTCATCGAGCGTTGCCGCGGCCCGCTCGTGAAGGCCCTCCAAGACGCGAAGCTCGAGCCGTCGCAGATCGACGAACTGGTCCTCGTGGGTGGCTCGACGAGGATTCCGAAGGTGCAGGAGCTCGTGCAGAAGATTTTTGGGAAGGAGCCGCACAAGGGGGTGAACCCAGACGAGGTCGTGGCGCTCGGCGCGGCGATCCAGGCGGGCGTGCTCGGCGGTGATGTGCAGGACGTGCTCCTCCTCGACGTGACTCCGCTCTCACTCGGTATCGAGACGGAAGGGGGCATCTTCACGAAGCTCGTCGAGCGGAATACGACGATCCCCACCGACAAGAAGCAGGTCTTCAGCACGGCGACCGACAGCCAGACCGCCGTGACGGTGAGCGTGTATCAGGGTGAACGGCCGATGGCGAAGGACAACCGACTCCTCGGTCAATTCAACCTGGAGGGCCTTCCACCGGCGCCTCGCGGAACCCCGCAGATCGAGGTCAAGTTCGACATCGACGCCAACGGCATCCTCAGCGTGAGCGCGAAGGATCTGGGCTCGAACAAGGAGCAGACCGTTCGGATCGAGCAGTCGAGCGGCCTGAACGAGACGGAAATCGAGCGGATGCGGAAAGACGCTGAGGAGCACGCCGAGGAAGACAAGCAAAAAGCTCGGCTTGCCGAGGTCCGCAATCGGTCCGAGGCGCTCTGCTTCCAGACCGAGAAGCTCATCAAGGAGAACGACTCAAAGCTTTCGGCGGCCGACAAGGCCCCGCTCGAAGCGGCGATCACGAAAGTTCGCGAGCTCGCCAAGGGCGAGGATGCTGACGCGATTCAGTCGGCCCATGACGCCCTCGAGCAGGCTGCCCACGGGCTCTCGAAGGTGCTTTACGAGCAGACGGCGCAGCACGGCGGTGCGGCTCCCGGAAGCGACGGCGCGGCCGCTGCTGCCAAGGGCTCGGACGACACGATCGACGCTGAGTTTGAAGTAAAGCAGGACGGCTGATTCTCAATCCCTCTCCCTCTGGGAGAGGGTGGCCGAAGGCCGGGAGAGGGTGGCCGAAGGCCGGGTGAGGGTGCCTGGACCATGGTCGATCGACGCATCGTCCCGCAGAGATTGCACGATTTTTCCCGTGCACTTCGCCAGGAACCGTCACCTCCCGAGACCATCGTGCGGGCGCTGCTCCGGAGTCGGCGGCTCCTCGATTTGAAGTTTCGTCGCTAGCATCCCGTGGGACCGTTTATTATCGACTTCTACTGCGAGGAGCTTCGCTGGGTGATCGAGATCGATGGTGGGCAGCACAACACGAGCGAAGCCCGTTTGTATGACGAGCAGCACACTCAATTCCTCGAGGGGCGGGGCATGCACGTGAGTCGGTATTGGAGCCACGAGGTGCTCGAGGACAGCGACGCGTTGGTGGAGGGGCTCGCGAGCATCGCCGTGAGGCTTCGCGGAGGGGAAGGCACCCTCACCCCTCTCCCAGAGGGAGAGGGAGATAGGCAATAGGGGCTCGGAGCAAGAAAAGAGGGAGTAGGAGATGGCATTCCGTTTCGACACGTTCACGATCAAGGCACAGGAAGCTGTGCAGGCGGCCGTCGAGCTGGCCGGCAACCGCGGCAACCCGCAGGTGACCCCCGTGCACCTCCTCCACGCGCTCGTGGCCGAGCGGGATGGAATCGTGCGTCCGCTTCTCGAGAAGATTGGCGTCGATCGAGGCCATCTCGAGAAGGTGATCGAGGCCGAGCTCTCCCACATGCCCAAGGTGTCGGGAGGCGCGCAGCCTCAGCCCGACCAGGAGCTCATCAAGATCTTCGAGGCCGCGGCCGGCGAATCGCAGACGATGAAGGACGAGTTTGTCTCGACGGACCATCTCCTCCTGGCACTGGCGAAGACGCCGTCGAAGGCAAAGAACCTCCTCCAGCTTGGCGGGGTGACGGAGAAGGATCTTCTCGCCGGCCTCCAAGCTGTCCGCGGCCAGTCTCGCGTGACCGACCAAAACCCCGAAGAAAAATTTCAGGCGCTCGAAAAGTACGGCATCGATCTCACCCAGCGGGCCCGGCAGGGCAAGCTCGATCCCGTGATCGGACGGGATTCCGAGATCCGCCGTGTCATTCAGGTGCTCTCGCGTCGCACGAAAAATAATCCCGTCTTGATCGGCGAGCCGGGGGTGGGCAAGACGGCGATTGCCGAAGGCCTCGCCCTGCGGATCGTGCAGTCTGACGTTCCGGAGACCCTCAAAGGCCGTCGGGTCATCGCGCTCGATCTCGGCGCCCTGATCGCCGGCACGAAGTATCGCGGCGAGTTCGAGGATCGGCTCAAGGCGATCCTTCGTGAGGTCGAAGCAGCCGCGGGCAATGTGATCCTCTTCATCGACGAGCTCCACACGGTCGTCGGTGCAGGCGCGGCAGAGGGGGGCTCCGACGCGGCCAACCTCCTCAAGCCGGCGCTCGCCCGCGGCGAACTGCGCTGCATCGGGGCAACCACACTCGACGAGTATCGCAAACACATTGAGAAGGACGCCGCGCTCGAGCGGCGGTTTCAGCCGATCATCGTCGGCGAGCCGAATGTTGAGGACACGATCGCGATTCTGCGCGGCCTCAAGCCCCGCTACGAGGCGCACCACAAGGGCGTCAAGATCAAGGACTCCGCCCTCGTCGCCGCCGCCGAGCTGTCTCACCGCTACATCGCCGATCGTTTCCTGCCCGATAAGGCCATCGACCTCATGGACGAGGCGACGAGCCGGATCGCGATGGAGCTCCAGAGTGTGCCGAGCGAGATCGATGAGGTGCAGCGGCGGCTCGTGCAGCTCGAGTTGGCCGCACGCCAGCTTGCCGAGGAGACCGAGGTGCACGCGAAGGATCGCCTCGTTGAGATCGAAAAGGAGTCCACTGAGCTTCGCCGAAAACTCGCGAGCCTTCGCGAACAATGGGAGGCCGAGAAGTGCGGCGTTGGCAGCGTGCAAGAGCTCCGCAAGCAGCTCGACGACGTCGAGCAAGAATTCGAGCGGGCGGGCCTCCAGATCAAGGAGCGGCAGTCGAGCGGGCTTCCCGTTGAGGAGTCGCTCTATCAGCGACTCTACGAGCTCGACGTCAAGCGAAAGGCAGTCGCGACCCGGCTCGAGACCGAGGGCAGCGAGAAGGAGCAGAAGGAATCCTCTGGGAAGGCAGTCAAACGGCTCCTGCGACGGGAGGTCGGGCCCGATGAGATCGCCGAGGTCGTGAGCGCCTGGACCGGGATTCCCGTGACGCGGCTCGTCGAAACCGAACGGGCCAAGCTCCTCGTCCTCGAGGACCGGCTCCATCAGCGGGTGGTCGGCCAGGAGGAGGCTGTGGCGGCCGTCAGCGACGCGGTGCGACGCAGCCGGGCGGGGCTCCAGGATCCCAGCCGTCCGATCGGCTCGTTTTTGTTTCTTGGGCCCACGGGCGTCGGCAAGACCGAACTGTGCAAGGCGCTCGCCGAGGTGCTTTTCGACAGCGAAACCGCGATGGTGCGGATCGACATGAGCGAGTTCATGGAGAAGCACACGGTCGCACGGCTCATTGGAGCACCTCCTGGCTACGTCGGGTACGAGGAGGGCGGCCTCCTCACCGAAGCCGTCCGGCGGCGGCCCTATTCCGTCGTACTCCTTGACGAAATGGAGAAGGCGCACCGCGACGTTTTTAATGTGCTTTTGCAAGTGCTTGACGATGGTCGGCTCACTGACAGCCTCGGCCACACGGTGGACTTCACCAACACCATCGTCGCCATGACAAGCAATGTCGGAAGCCGAGCAATCCAGGAACTCACGGAGGAAGGAGGCAGTGAGCAGGAGATGCGGGACGCTGTGAAGGACGCGCTCTCGGCCCGCTTTCTGCCCGAGTTCCTCAACCGCATCGACGAGACGATCATTTTTCATCCGCTCGACCAGCGGCATATCCGTCGCATCGTGGAGATCCAGGTCCACAGGCTCGTGGCCCAGGCAGCCAAAGCTGGGATCACGCTTACATGCACCGAGGCCACCATCGACGAAGTTGCCAGGCTCGGGTACGACCCGGTCTACGGCGCCCGTCCGCTCAAGCGGGTCATCCAGCAGCAGCTCCAGAACGAGCTCGCCCGCGACCTCCTCGCTGGTGTGTTCCCCGAGGGGAGTCACGTGCAGGTTGATTTCGTGCAGGACGGTTTTGTTTTCGCGAAGGTGGGCTGAGCCTGCTCGCTCGGTGTAGACTCCGCCGGGGCATCGGTCAGCGGACCGAAGCCCGTGAGGACGGGTGGCAGAGCGGTTGAATGCACCGGTCTTGAAAACCGGCAGTCGCGAAAGTGACTCGTGGGTTCGAATCCCACCCCGTCCGCGTTTGCGGATCAACCTTTGAGTGGAGGCTCGGCCATGGTGATTGGCTCGATGGAATTGCTTCTTATTTTCGCGACGTCGTTCTTTTCAAGCGGCGTCCTTGGCCTACCGCTCTCGGTCCCTCCACTTCCCCGCGATCCGGTGATCGAGCGGGCCGCACCCAACACGTGTCTCTTTCACTTCGAGACGGCTGGCGTTGCCACGCCGGAAGCGAGTTCCAAAAACCTGACCGAGCAGATGCTCGCCGGCGAGGAGATGCGGGAGTTCTTGGGGGAGGTCGGGGCCCAGGTCGTCGGACTTGGACGGCAGGCCATGAAAACGCCTCCCGAGGTGACCGACGCGGTTACGACGCTCATCAAGGCAGTCCTCGCGCGGCCGCTGGCATTGAGCGTCGAACAATTCACACCGCCCACAGACGGAAATCCACCGAAGGCTGTGGCATCGTTTGCGATTCGAGCAGGAGACGCACTCGGTGCGATCGATGCTGCCATCATCGCATTGACCGAGCAAGCTCGCGCGGACGGAGGTCTCGATGGGCATTCGCAAGCCATCGAGGTGGCTGGGAACACGTTTCGCCTCTTCGGCACGCCTCTCGGGCCTTTGACGTGGGGGCCAATCGCAAAAGGGCCGGCTGCCGGCACGTATGTCGCTACGATCGGAGAAGGGGCACTCGAATCCGTTTTGGCTCGGCTCGGGAACGCCAATCGAAAGACACCTGCATGGAAGGCTGATCTCGAGAAGAGAATGCCCCTTGAGCGGCAAAGCACGCTCACCTACTTGAACGCCAGCATGGCGCTGGAAATTCTGTTGAGTCTTCCGATCCCGGACCGCGACCGCTTCCTGGCCGTCCTCGATGCGACGGGTATCGCCGGGATTGAGACGATTGGTGCTCGATCGGGCATGACCGCCGAGGGCATCGTGTCGTCGATGTGCCTCGACTTCGACGGCGAGCCGAAAGGGCTCTTTGCGAAGCCAACCGCGGGCATCGGGCCTGAGAAGCTCGCCCGCGTGCCCGCTGGCGCCATCATGGCTCAGGCCTGGTCGCTCGACCTTTCGAAGTCGCTGGCGTTGCTCCTCGACATCGTAGCCGCGGGCGACCCGCAGGCCGCTGATGACATGCGCGAGGGCCTCGACCGGTTTCGGGCCGTTGCCGGATTCGATTTCGATACGCACCTCCTGAAGACGCTCGGCCCCGACTGGACGATCCTCTCAACGCCCGCGCCCGGGGCGATGCTCCCCGCCATTGCTGTCGTGGCGGGAGTCCGCGACCGTCCGGCGTTCGCCACGATCCACAAGGTTCTCCTCAGCATGCTTCGTGGCGTGACGGCCAACACCGATGTTCGCGCGAACGTCCGCGAAATTTCATACCGCGGCAACACGCTGTTCTGCCTCGAGCTCATCGGCGATGAAATCACTTTTCCGATCGAGCCCACCTGGTGCCTCACCGACGACAGTCTCATCGTGACGCTCTCTCCGCAGCTGATGAAGACGCTCCTCTCCCGCGACCCCGATGATGGTGGCATCGGCGCATCGCCCGCGGTCGCGACCGCTCTTGCCGCCGGAAAGCCGACTTTCGTGGCCACGACCGATCCGGCGTGGCACTTCGGAACCCTCTGTGGTTTCTATGAGTTTGGCGTGCCGTTGGCCCGCGGCCTGCTCGCCAAGCAGGGGCTGGAGTTTGACCTGCCGCAGCTCCCCGCGTCGTCGGCGATCACACCATTCCTGCGGCCGAGCGTGACCGTGATCCGCCACGACTCTGCAGGAATTCTCCTCGAGACGACCGGGACAATGCCGTTGATCGGCGGCGGCTTCCTTGGTGCCTCTCCCTCCTCCGCGCCGATCCTCGTCGCCCTCCTTCTGCCGGCACTCTCCGCTGCTCGCGAAGCAGCCAATCGTTCACTTGTCGCGAACAACGTCAAACAGGTGCTTATCGCCCTCGTGATGTACGAAGCCGACAACGGCAGCTTTCCGTCTCAGGCCATCTGCGACAAGCAGGGAAATCCGCTGTTGAGCTGGCGGGTGGCGATCCTGCCGTACCTCGACGAGCAGGAACTCTACGAGGAATTCAATCTCGACGAGCCATGGGATAGCGAGCACAACCGTGAGCTCATCGGTCGGATGCCAATGGTTTTCGTGAGCCCGCTTACCGCCGCTGACGAGACCCAAAACGGCCTGACAACCCTCCAGGTACTCTCTGGCCCGGGCACACCGTTTGCAAAGCCAGCGACGGGGATTCGAGCCGCCGACGTGAGCGACGGAATGAGTAACACCCTCGCGGTCGTCGAGGCGGTGCCAGAAGCCGCCGTGCCATGGACCAAGCCTGCCGACATCGCGTTCGATCCAGACGTGCCACTCTCGGGCGTCGGCAATCCGCGGCGCGCCGGGGGTATCTTCGTAGCCGGTTTTATTGACGGCCATGTCCAGGTGATCCCGCCCGACATCGACCCCGACGTATTCAAGGGTCTTGTCACGCCGGCGGGTGGCGAACCGGTGCGCATGCCATGAGGTCGGTTTCCTGGCAGCGATGACCGACCCCTCCGACAAGACCAGCTCGGCCCACGACGTGCTCGCCATCGAGCAGGCGCTGCGGGCATCCGTGCCTGAGGCCGTCTTTGCCTCACCACGGGTCGTCCGTCGGATCATCCGTGCGGATCTCGAGTTGCCCCTCCTCTGGGCCAGGGTGCCACACCGCGACAGCATCGCCTTGGCGCCGGAGCGACTTCTCGAGCTGGCCGATGACGTGTGGGCCATGCCTCCCGTGCTGCCCGAGACGATCCTCCTGATTGCCCGCCCGGATCGCGATCGCTTCACCGCCAGCAACGGGGCAGAACTTCTCCGCGAGTATTGGCGGCTGCTGTACCACGGCTGCCTCGATATCGCCGCACGGAAAGCGGTCGCCAGCCGCGCCGCCACTGGCCGTGACCTGGTAGCGCTCGTGGACCGTATCGGAGGGGCCGCCGTTGAAGAGGCCACGGCCGTGCTCGCCCACGAGGGCCTGCTGCGTGACCGAAGAAGCACACGAGAGGCCGTTGCGGAGTTCATTGCCACGTACCTCGAGCTCGACGCCTTTGCGCCTGAGCTTGTGCCGATCTGGTTTCCAGCTGTCGATGACCACGTGGCGATCACCAAAGTCTTTGCTGACATGGTTCAGCCCCGCGATCTCCTCGTGCGGACGCGACCGGGATCCCTCGCCGATCATGTGCCTCGCCCGTCGCAGGCGGTCAGCCTGCGCCGTCGACCGGGCCGCAGCAGCATGCCCGGCCGCCTCGCTCGATTCACGACGCGGTCACTTCGCCGGCGAGCGGCGGTGGCTGCACGCCGCGGCAACGACGTACGGGCCGCGTTGCTCGAGTGGCGGCTCGGTCAGCTGGCCAGTGACGACGGAGGTGTCCGGGAGGCCGCTTCGCGGAGCGTCTCTCGGACGATTGCACGACTCGGCGCACGGATCCACGCCGCTATCGGCAGTCGCGGCACGTCGCCTGCCGAGACCGAGCGTGTCGTGGCCGGCCTGCTTGACCTGGCCGCCGGGTCGGCCTGGAGCCAGGCGGCGCGCCTCCTCTACGATCTCCAGAAGGCATGCATCGATTCGGAGCGTGCGAGTTTCCGGACGCAACTCCTCTCGTGGGCGTTCACGTTGGGACGAGTGCCGCTCGTCCGGCCCCTCCCCAACCAGCGCGTGGCCCTCGTGCACCGCCATGTGGCCACTGCGTACCGGCGGCTTCCAGCCCTCGGGCTTCCAGACGACCTTCCAACGTTGACGGCGATCGTCGAATCCGGCCTCGACACAACCGAGCGGACGCTTCGCGAGCGGCTCGGGCCTCTGATTCGCGAGGCTTTTCATAGCGCCGGATTCATTCCGGCGTGCGTCGTGGAGGAGGCTGCCTTCGACAAGCTCGTCGATGACCTCCTCGACGACATCTCCGCACGAGGCTTCGAGTCATTTGGCAATGTTCGTGATGCGGTGTCTCGCGGGCAGGTGAAGCTCCCAGACATTTCCAGCGTGGCCGAAGTGGTCCGCGGCGATCCCCTGCTCAAGGCCAATCGCAATCTTGCCGAGGCGCTCGACGGCGCCTACCGACGGGCGCCGTTCTATCTCTTGGCGATGCAGCGACTGAGTGCCCTCGCGTTCGGTGCCACGGTCGGGCGGGCCATCACGCTCCACGGCCTCCTGCCGTTTGGGGGAGCCTGGGTGTTGTGGCAGGGACTCGAACATGTCGTGGAACCCCTCACACGCTATTCGCTTGGCACTCCAGTCCACATCTATAGCCACACAGCCGTTGTCATCACGGGCATCGGCATCTGGCTTCTCATGCACGTGCCGGCGGTTCGCGCTGCGATTGAGGAAGGACTTCGGGCACTCGGAGCGCTCCTCCACATGACCTTCGTCGTATTGCCGAGGCGGCTTCTCCGGCTCCCGGCGATCGAACATTTCCTCAGGAGCAAGCCCGTACGCATCTTTCGCCAGTATGCCTGGAGCCCGCTGGTGGTCACCGTGGTCACATGGCTCCTGTTGCCCCACGGTGGCTCGTGGCTCTCGCGGAGTACGTCATGGCTGCCGGGCGCGGTGTTTGCGGCAAGCGCCCTTGTCCTCAATTCACCGCCGGGCCGGGCCATGCAGGAGCGGATCCTCGAGACGATCGGGCGGGCGATCTACCAGCTCCATGTCCACCTCATCATCGGGCTCATCACACTGATTGTCGATGTCTTCCGGCGGGCGATGGATGCCGTCGAGGGAATGCTCTATGCCGTGGATGAGCAGCTCCGATTCCGCACCGGCGAGTCGCGGCTGGCGCTTGGCGTGAAGGCGGTCCTCACCACGCTCTGGTCGGGTGTCGATTGGTTCGTGCGATTCTGTGTGACGCTTCTCATCGAGCCACAGATCAACCCGATCAAGCACTTTCCGGTCGTCACGGTCTCACACAAGCTGTTCGTGCCGATGATTCCGATGGCGGCTTCCAATCTCACCGCCGCGACAGGCATGGAGAAGAAGCTCGCGCTCACCACGATGACGTTCATCTCGACGACGGTGCCCGGAGTCTTTGGCTTTCTGGCGTGGGAGCTCAAGGAGAATTGGCGGCTCTATGCTGCCAATCGTCCGAGAAACCTCAAGCCGGTTGCCGTCGGGCACCACGGCGAGTCGATGCGGCGACTGCTCATTCCGGGTTTCCACTCAGGGACGATCCCGAAGCTCTTCGCGAAGCTGCGGCGACAACGTAAGGGCAGAGGAGGCCCCGTATCGACACGGCCGAGTCGAGCCGAGGAAGAGCTGGTGGAGCTTGGTCACCGTATTGCCGAGGTTGTGGAGGACGAGTGCCTCGGACTGCTTCGCCGAACGCGGGCCATGGCGGACGTAGCGATCCACGTCACGAGCATGCGGCTGGCGACGAACCGAGTGGCGATAAGCCTCGCTGCCGGTTCCGTTGGCCCCGAGGCCATACGGCTCGAGTTCATTCAGGGCGGGCGGACGCTCTCGAGCCGTCTCGTGCATGCTGGATGGCTCACCCTGCTCTCCGATGATCAGCAGGGTCTGGTGCGGAGGGCACTTGCTGGCCTCGACTGCCTCTTCGGTGTGGACTTCACGACACGAGACGACGATGGGGTCAGTGAGTCCGTTCCCGTCGAAGGAATCGCGTGGTCGACATGGCGGGACGCGTGGGAGCGGGATCGCGTGGTCGTGTCGGCGAGCCCGCCTACTCCTTCGGCGTGATCTCGACTCCAAGGCCATCGACCCACTGCTTGTCTTCTTCGGTGTAGTAGAGGTACGCCCGGCTCGCCGGCCCGCTGAAGGTGCCCGGGACGGCAGCGATGAGACTCACCGACAGATTCCAGTTCACGCTGAACCAAGACAGATCGTGTGTTCACCCGGAAACAGCAGCTCGTCGATCACGGGGAGGTCGATCGCCCCTTGCATGTCCACACCAAAGGCTACGGGGTCGCCGATGCGGTGGCCGTCCACCACGAGCTCGAGCGTGCCTGGGGCCTTGGGACGGGCCCGTGATTCGTCGTACGCGACGATCGCCTTCACGGCCAGCACCGCGAGCGCCGTCGTCTCGATCGAAAGGGCCTCACCGCTGCTGCCGACGATTGACGTGGTCGCTCCGCTGAGCGAACCGTCGTTCTGCTGGACACCAGCCAGTCGGTCGAGGAGACGCCTGGCGGCCGCCTTCTCATCGGCAAGCACCGTCACATTGGCCGCAAGCGCTGCGGCATAGGTGTTCTTCGACTTCTCGCCGCCATCGATGGCAAAGGCAATTTCCTTCTCGAGGCCTTTCTTCACCCCCGCGGCGAGGAGCGCCCAGGTGTCATAGGCCGAGGCGCAGTCGGCGTCGGCTAGCCAGGTGTGGAGTGTGTGGGTCTTGCGGGCATAGCCACCGTTTCCATCTCGCTGCGCGAGCAGCCAGGCACGAGTGCGTTCGAGCATGGCGGGATCGACCGGCCTGGTGGCTCTTGAAGTAACGCTGGGCCATCACGAGCGGGTAGGTCGTCGAGCTCGTCTGCTCGAAGCAGCCGCACGGCTCCTGGATCAGCCGCTCCAAGCCACGGGGGTGAACCGTGAGCGTACGAATGACCTTGTCGGAATACCCGGAGGCATGCGCCGCGATGGAGATCTCACCGCCACCCGCTTCGCGGATCAGCAGCGGCAGCATCTGCCGGACGCGGCCATTCGCGGCGATCTGGGCCGTAGGCTCATCGCCACCCCGGGCAACTCCCTTCGGTGTGCGGATCGATACCGCCACATCGTGCATCGGTGTCGAGGTCGAGGTCGCATTGACGATTCCGAGTGGGAGATCGATCCGATCGCCGACGGTCACGTGAAGCGGGAGTTTGGGTTCGAGGTAGAAGGGTTCCACCGAATCGATCGTGACCGTTCCGGCGCCAAGGGCACCGTTCCCGCTGAAGGCGTCAGATGCCACGCGGAATGATGTGACCGAGTCATTCAGCCCGAACTCTGTCCGCCGCCGGCTCGGCGGCGCCGTCCGCCAACAGTTGCATGGCAGGCGGCGCGGCGGCCGCGAGAAACGTCTGGAGATCGACCGTGGAGGGCGTGACGTCGGCCATGCTCCCAAGGACGACACCCGACTGCTTGACCTCGGGCGTAGCCTTGCCATGGATAGCTGATGGTGAGGGTGTATTGGCCACCCGCCTGTTCCGTGGGAATCGGCCAACGGAAGCCGAGGACGCTGTCTTCGGCCTGGACCATCCCCGAGGCGACGGAGTCGCCCTTCGGCGGCGATCCCGCAGAAGACAAGTCCGGCCACAAGGAGCAGCCCGGCTCCCGCGTGCGTCCAGCCCCCGAATGCCTTCGTTGACATAACTCGTCCTCCTGAGAAGCGCGTGATGAAGGAGGAGACGCAGTGTGGACGAAAGAAGTTTCCCGATGTCGATACTGCCTATCTCGCCACGCGGCAGGCTGGATCGGGCGGCGTCGGCTCGCCAACCTGATCGACGGGGTGGGTGAAAAGGTATTTCCAGACGGGCTCGTAGCGCATCGAGCCGTCAGGGGCCGTAGGGGATCGCCTGCCGGGCTGGACCGCGCCATGGGCCTTCTTGCGGTCACCGCCAACGTCAGCTGCGGAGACAAGTCGCCGGGTGTTGCCGTAGGGGGGCGTCGCGGTGTCCACATCGACGATCGGCCCGAAGTCCGCCATGCCGAGAACCTCCCATGACCGGCAGTAGTGATGACCGATCCAGCCATCGTCGAGGACGTGCGAGAACGCGAAGAATCGCTCAGCGGGCGTGGCCGAGGGGAGCGACTGCCAGTCCTGATCCTGGTCGCGTGGTCCGCAGAGCATGACCACCCGGTCGCATCGAACCTCCTTGGCAAACCGTGCCGCCGTCGTGGATCCATGCGACGCGCCCGCGAGAATCACCTTCTCCCAGCGAACCGCCGTGCCATCCTCTGTAAGGAATTGCTCCCACTTGCCCTCTGGGTTCTCACGGGTGAGCCACGTCACAAACACTCGCGTTCGCTCCATCATTCCGTCGGGGTCCGGAATCGCGACCTGGTCGCTCACGTCGCGGCCGGTTGCAGCCTCGAGCCGCACGAGCCCCCTCGCCATCCGATCGCGTGGCTTCACAAGGGCAAACCATTTGTTGGCGTAGTGGGGCTGCACTCCATGAAGGCCGTACGACGCGAGCCGGTCGAAGAGCGCGGGGTTGTAGTCCATGAGCCACACGACGAGCCGCCCACGCGAGCGAATCCGTGTATCGACCACCGCGTGCTGAACATCCGCCGGCTTACCTTCCCGATCGAAAACAAAATCGATCTCGGGATGCGGTCGGGCACGCGCATCCAGCTCGCTGGCACGGGCCGTGAGATTGAATGGGCCCGAAGCGTCAGACTCCGGCGGGGCGGCCGTGACACCTGCCACCGAGGTGAGCCACCATGCTCTCGAAACAACCATCCACCACAGAGAATTCCTCATCGCTTCACGGAATCACGAATCTCCCGCAACAACAGAATTTCCTCCGATGGGCTGGCTGGCTCGGCAGGCTTCTGCGTGTCGAATGTTGCCTTGGCGGTGCTGATGATCTTCACCACGAAAAATATCGCCAGCGCCACGAGGAGAAAATCGACGACCGACTGGATGAACGGGCCGTAGTTGAGGACTGGGTAGTCTTGGACGAGCATGACGGGCTTGCCGTTCTCCATCACCATCGTGCCATCTGGGGCGAGCTTGGGCGCCTCCGTCCGGACGCGGAGCGCGAGGTCGGCGAAATTCACGCTGAACTTGCTCGTCAGGAGGTTGAGCGGCGGCATGACGATATTCGCCACCAGCGAGCTGATGATCTTGCCGAATGCCGTTCCGATGACGACGCCGACGGCAAGATCCATGACGTTGCCTCGCATCGCGAAGTCTCGGAAGTCCTTCAAAAGTCCCATGGGAGTATTTCCGGAGAATGAACGGGTGGTAGCAAGGTGCAGCCAGCGACAGAATACAGGCTCCGATAGTATCCGTCGAAGCCACACGCACCACGGCACCAACCTTCAAACGCTCAGACCATGATTCCAGATCTGCCGGTCGCTGGCGTACTCGAAGAGGTTGTGACGGCATCACGTGGCGGCGCGGTGGTCGTGACCGCTCCCCCTGGGTCGGGCAAGACGACGCTCGTGCCAGCGGCGATCCTCGATGACGTGCCTGCGCCGGAGCGGGTCATCTTGCTCCAGCCACGTCGGCTTGCCGCCCGAGCGGTAGCGCATCGCATCGCGTGGCTTCGGGGCGTGCCCCTCGGAGGCGAGGTTGGCTACCAGGTGCGGTTCGATTCGCGAATGAGCCGGGCAACCCGGCTCGTTGTCGAGACGACCGGGATCATGCTGCGTCGGCTTGTCGATGATGTCACGCTGCCAGGCATCGCGGCGGTGGTCCTCGACGAATTCCATGAACGCTCGCTCGACATGGACCTCGTCCTCGGGATGCTCGTGCGACTTCGCCAGACCGTCCGGCCCGATCTTCGGGTGGTCGTGATGAGTGCGACGCTGGCCGCAGAGCCCGTGGCCGCCCTCCTCGCGACCAGCATGGCGAACACCTCGGCCGGAATCACACGGCCACGCTGCCCTGTGATCTCAGCCGAGGGGCGGATGTATCCGGTGGCGATGCGATACCTGCGGCATGGAGACCGTCGCGACCTGATTGATCTCGTCGCTGAAGCAGTACCCCAGGCTCTCCGGACGACCGACGGCCACGTCCTCGTTTTCCTCCCTGGCGTTGGCGAGATCCGACGGTGCCACGACGCCATCGGCCCGATCGCCGAGCGCCAGGGTCATGCCGTCCTGCCGCTCTACGGCGACCTGCCGCCTGAGGAACAGGATCGGGTGATCGATGACGTCGGCCGTCGCAAGGTTATTCTCGCGACGAACGTCGCCGAGACGTCGCTGACAATTCCAGGCGTCACGGCTGTTGTGGACTCTGGCCTCGCACGGCAATCCCGCGTGTCACTCGCGACGGGTCTGCCGCAGCTCGCGCTTGTGCCGATCTCCAAGGCGGCGGCAGATCAACGAGCGGGCCGAGCTGGGCGAACCGCAGCGGGCATCTGCTGGCGACTCTGGGATGAAGCCTCGCATCAGCACCGGCCAACTGCTGAGCCTCCCGAAGCGATCCGTGACGATGTGACCGGCCCGCTCCTCTGGCTCCTGGCGCTCGGCGAGGACGATGCCTTTTCGTGGCTCGATCGACCACCCCGTGAGTCGTTCGAGCGAGCGACGGCGCTCCTTCGACAACTTGGCGCAGCCGCTGCCGCCCCATCGGGCCGTGACCACATTACGCCCCTGGGGCGATCGCTCGCAGCGATACCTGCTCATCCACGGCTCGCGCGGCTCCTCTTGGCGGGCGCCGAGTACGGCGTGCTGCGCGAGGCCGCGCTCGTCGCCGCCATGCTCTCCGAGCGCGATCCGTTTCGAACGCCACGATCGGTAGCCGGCCCTCGCGATCGGCGCCTCATGCGGACACGCTCCGACATCGTCGACCGAGTCCTCGCCCTTCAGGCGTTTCATGCCGGGGCGCAGATCGATGATCCCGTGCTCGACCTCCATCCTGCCGGTGCGCAGGCTGTGTTTCGGACAGCGGATCAGCTGTACCGACTCGTCGACAAGCCGCTCGCTCCCCGACCTGCCGACCCAGCGTTGGCCACGATGCGAGCACTCCTGGATGCCTTTCCAGATCGACTCGCCCGCCTGCGTGCCGGCTCGCAAGACCGAGGCACGCTCGTGGGAGGCCGTGGCGTCCGACTCACGCACTCCCGTGTCCGCGCTGAGCCGTTGTTTTTGGCGATCGATGTTCACGATGCCGGGGGCGAGGCTGATGTCCGTCTCGCATCGGCCGTCGAGCGGGCCTGGCTCGATGAGGAGCCACTCGCCTCCGCGAATCTCCGCACCGCCGAAGAGCTTCTGTGGCATCCCTCCAAGAAGCAGGTCGAGGCCCGGCTTCGCACGAGCTGGCTCGATCTCGTGCTCGACGAGTCGCCCGCACCGATTCGCGATGCACACGCAGCCGCGGCGATTCTGACACGCGAGGCGGCGCTCGATCTCCCGCGAGTGCTGCCTGCTGCAGACTCGGCGGCCGGGGTATTCCTCGCACGGGTACGGTGGCTGGCACACACACTGCCCGATGTCGGCCTCCCGAAATTCGACAACGACACCCTCGTTGCCTTGCTCCCGGAAGTCTGCCACGGGCTGCGGTCACTCGATGAGCTCAAACAGGCCGACTGGCTCGCGATGCTCCAGAAGCACATAGGCTACGACCGACTCGGAGAGATCGACCGACTCGCTCCGACACACCTCGAGATCAAGGGCAAACGGCATCGTCTCGCGTACGAGCCCGGCAAGGCACCGATTCTCGCCGCGCGGATTCAGGATCTCTTCGGCGTCCGCGACACACCCCATGTTGCCGGCGGCCGAGTCCCGGTTGTCCTTCACCTTCTCGGTCCCAACCACCGCCCGCAGCAGGTGACAAGCGACCTCGCCGGCTTCTGGCAGCGAACCTATCCGCAGGTCCGCAAGGATCTCCGCGGTCGCTACCCAAAACACCCCTGGCCCGAAGATCCTCTGGCGTGACGGTGGGCCAAGACGGGGCACCAGATCCTGTTGCCGGCTCGTTGAACGCCGATCGAAGCGGCATGGACAGCCCCTCGCCGACTGGTAAAATTTAACGATCGGCTCTGGTGGACCGACCAGGCAATCTTCCCGCCGCATCCGTTCGCCTCTCGCCATGCTGGTTTCCGACTTCGTCCGCATCCTCGACCTCGCGGTCGGTCCGGCGATTCTCGTATCGGGAATTGGCCTGCTCCTGCTGAGCATGACCAATCGATTCGCGCGGGTAATCGATCGTGCTCGGATCCTCATTGTCCCGACTACCGCCGCTGACGAAATCCGGACCGAAAGGGTCAGCGCCCAGTTGCGAATCCTCGCGCGACGTGCTGGGGCCCTGCGGACCGCAATCACGCTCGCGGTCGTGAGCTTGCTGTTCACGGTCCTGCTGGTCATGGGCCTGTTCGCCGCCTCGGCGTATCACTGCGAAGCGCAGGCCGTGGGCGTCGCGCTCGCCTCGTGCTTCACCGCCTCGATGGTGACCCTGATCGCAGCCCTGGTGTTCTTCCTGTACGAACTCAACCTTTCGCTTCGGGCTCTGTGGCTCGAGCTTGGGACCGACGATCGAGAACGCCGACGCCGGTTTCTTTAGCCTCCGTGAATGGCCGCGACTGCAGCGCGCAACGTGCGGCACGTCAAGGAACGGGAGGCGGATTTGGGTAGATTTGTTCGTCGGAAATGACGCGTCGCATGACGTCTGCCGGTGGCAATGCGACGAGATTCCTTCGTGAAGTGGGCATCCGGCAGCGGCCGATTCCTAGCAGCGATCGTTCGATCGGCATCTCGGGCCGCTAGGCGATCGTGCTCATCGTGTTTTCCTTTGCTTGCCTCTCATCTCAGCCCCCGGAGTGTTTCCATGCACCGTGTCATGATCCTCGCTGCCATTGTTACCTCGTTCGTCGTTGCTTCTGCCGCCTCCGCTAGCCAGGCTCGCCCTGAAGCTCGTGGTGTTCGGCAGGGCCCGGTCGTCAAGCTCATCGAGCTCGAGCGTCGGAAGAACGAGTGGCTCCGTCAGAAGCTCGGTCGCTAAACCGTCGCGTTGATCATCCGCGGGGGCGGGAAAGCTGACGCGGGCGAGCAGCACTGCTGCAATGCTCGCCGAGGCTTTCTCCGCCCCCGTTGTTTTTTCACACGGGCTCGCGGCATCGAGTGTCTTCGCTACGCTGGTGCTGCCATGCGTACCGATACCCTCGACTGGCTGCTGGGACTTCACGATTTCGTTACGGTCCAGCGGGTCAACCATCCGCGAGACGATGATGAACGTCCTGCGGAAGAGCGGGCCGCCGAGCGCATGATTCTCGCGGCCCAGCTGTCGACGTGGCTGGCAGGCTTTGATGACGTCTTCGCATCTCGAAGGGCATGGCTGAGCGAACGCTGCCCCGGGGGTGATCCCTTTCCTGCCATCGTCATCACGACATCGGCAGTGGGGACCGCCGTGGTGGAGGAGTTGAGCACGACGGGAAGCCATCCCGCCCGGAGCCTTGCCCGTGAGATAGCGGCCGTCACGGAGCGGGATTATCGGCTGTGGTGCATCGCGCACCCCGACGACGATCACGAGCGACACATCACGATCTGGAACTGGATCAAGACCAAGGTGCCTCTGCAACGGCACGCCGAGTTTGCCCGTCACCCGCTGCGGGACGGCGAGTCCTACTGGCTCCACCGCGCAGGGATCGCTGGCGCGGGGGGCGCTGATCGCCGCGACTCCCATCTCTGGAAATGGACGGGCCGTCAGGCTGTGCTGCTCGAGGCGTTTGTGACGGAGCGGAGCGTGGGCCGGCTTGGTGACACCATGACCGGCTGAAGGCCCTGGCGGATTGCGGATTCACAGGGCTTTCGGTAGCGTTTCGTCGCTATCGGCTTCCGTTCTGAACTCGAGAAATTATGGCCACTCGCATCCTTTTGACCACGACGTCGTTCCAGGACACGCCGGGACCGCATCACGACACGCTGGCTGCTACCGGCTGGGAGATCATTTCCGCCCGTGGCCCCCTCTCCGAGGCCGATACGCTCGCCGTCGTGGGCGACATCGACGGCTACATCTGCGGTGACGATGCGATCACCCGTCAGGTTCTCGACAAGGCGGTCCCGCGGCTCAAAGTGCTGTCGAAGTACGGTATCGGCGTCGACAAAATCGACGTCGCCTCCTGCACCGAACTGGGAATCCCGGTTCTGTTTACGCCGGGTGTCAACCACACGACGGTCGCCGAGCACACGTTCTTGTTGCTCCTCGCGCTCGAGAAAAACTTTCTGTTTCACTGCGACTCCACCCGTACCGGCGGCTGGAAGCGTCAGACCGGCCATGAAATCCTCGGCAAGACCATCGGTATCGTGGGCCTTGGCCGCATCGGTCGCGAAGTGGCGATCCGGGCGAAGGCTTTTGGGATGCACCCGATCGGCTACGACGTGTTCTGGGACGAGGCCTTCGCGGCTCAGCATGGCGTGGCCCGAGCCGCCACACTCGACGAGGTTTTTGGAGTGAGCGACTACATCTCGCTCCACACGAACCTCACGCCCGAGACCCGTGATCTCATCCGTGCTGAAACCATCACAAAGATGAAGCCCGGCGTGATCATCCTCAACTGCGCCCGCGGCGAAATCGTCCACACCGCCGACATCGTTGCGGCCCTCCAGAGCGGCCGCGTCCGTGGCTACGGCACCGACGTCCTCGACGTCGAGCCGCCTCCGGCCGATCACCCGCTCACGCATCTTCCCAACTGCATCGTCACGCCCCACGTCGGCAGCCGCACGAGCGAGAGCGTCCAGCGGCAGGCGATGGCCGCCGTCGAGAATCTTATTCGGGCGATGCGCGGCGAGAAGCCGCTTGCCCAAGTGAATCCGGAAGTCCCCGTGACCAAGGTTGTCTGAACTTCACCGAAAGCCCATCCACTCGAAGACACCATGAGCGAAACCTTCCACGTTGTCTCGGTCGCCGCCCACGAGCATCTGGTCGCCACGGCGTATCAGAATCGCGGCTTTGATGCCGTCGAGTCGGGGCAGGCTGCAAAGCTCGCCACCGCGGCCACGCAGCACGGCATTCGCACGCATAACGCCATCAAGGCCCTCCACCTCGACGACCTTTTTGGTTCGAAGGTGGGGGGTTGCGTGCCCGGAGCAACCGTGCGACGGATCCCGAATCGGTTCGACGCCTGCGAGGTGTGGGACGCCAACAAGAAGCTCGGCCAGGCGGTCGCGTGGGACGCCATCGACACCTGTATCCGCCTAGCCGACAAGCACGGCAGCGGCACGGTCTCGATCGACAACGCTTTCCATTATCTCTGGGGTGGCGGCTATGTGATGGAGGCAGCACGCCGCGGCTACATCGCCTACACCAATTGCACCGCATCCCTCGCGGAGGTTGTGCCCTTCCAGGGTGTTTTCCCGACGCTCGGTACGAACCCACACTCCTGGGGCTTTCCCACGACCGATGCCGTTGGGTATCCAATTGTGATCGACTGGGCGACGAGCGTCATTGCAATGGGCCGCGTGCAGCAGCTTCTCCGCGAAGGCAAGCCGCTTCCGCCCGATGCGGCTGTCGATGCCCAGGGACGGCCCACAACTGATCCGGCCCAGGCACAGTCGCTCCTGCCCTTCGGTGCCCACAAGGGCTACGGGCTCTCGCTCATCAACGAGGTTGTTGCGGCGCTCATCGGCGGGTCACTTCCGACCATCCGCAGCCGCAACACCGGTGGCCTCGGCGAAAAGCATGGCTGTGCCTTCTTCTTCCAGGTCATCCACCCCGAGGCGGTTTCCGGCGGGGCCTTCGCCTGCGGTCGGAGTCAGGCCGAGAACATCGAGACGGTGCTCGCCGACATCCTCGGCCACGGCAACGATCGGTGCATACTACCGGGTCAGCTCGAAGCCCGTGCGGCAGCTCGCTGCGATGCCGCCGGTGGCCTTCTCTTCTCAACCGCCGAGGTCGAGGCCCTGAACGAGATCGCCCGCGAGGCGGGCGTCGAACCTTTTGATGTCGCTTCCCTTCCCACCGCGTGAGATCCGCATGGCCCTCCCCCTCAAGCCCGCCAGTTCCTGTGCTTTTGATGAAGTCTCGCTTGGCGAGATCATGCTTCGGCTTGACCCGGGCGAGGGCCGCGTTCGTACCGCCCGCCAGTTCCAGGTCTGGGAGGGCGGTGGCGAATACAACGTGGCCCGCGGGCTTCGAAAATGTTTTGGGTTGAGGACGGCCGTCGTGACGGCGCTCGTCGACAATGAAGTCGGCCACCTCATCGAAGACTTCATCATGCAGGGAGGCGTGGCCACCGATTTTGTCCTGTGGCGAGAAGATGACGGGATCGGCCGAAGTGTGCGCAACGGCCTCAACTTCACCGAACGCGGCTTTGGGATTCGAGGCGCCGTCGGCGTGCCTGACCGAGGCAACTCGGCGGCCAGCCAGATGAAGCCGGGCGACGTCGATTGGGAACACCTCTTCGGAACGCTCGGCGTCCGTTGGCTCCACACGGGCGGCATTTTTGCCGCGCTTTCGGAGTCTGCGGCGGCCGTGGCGATCGAGGCGGTCAAGGCCGCGAAGAAGCACGGCACGATCGTGTCCTACGACTTGAATTATCGACCAAGCCTCTGGAAGAGCATCGGCGGCCTCGCCAAGGCCAGGGCGGTCAACCGCGAGATCGCCAAGCATGTCGATGTCATGATCGGCAACGAGGAAGACTTTACGGCGTCGCTCGGATTCGAGGTCGCTGGCACCGACCACGCGCTGTCCGCGATCGAGACGGATGCCTTCAAGGCAATGATCGGCACGGCCGTCAAGGAATACCCCAACTTCAAGGTGGCAGCGACCACGCTGCGGCGGGTCATCACCGCAACGAAGAACGACTGGAGCGCGATCCTCTGGCACGACGGGACGTTCTACGACAGCCAAAAGTATCCGGAGCTCGAGATCCTCGACCGTGTCGGCGGCGGCGACAGCTTTGCCAGCGGCCTGGCCTTCGGATTTCTCGACTTCAACGATCCGCAGAAGGCCGTTGAATACGGGGCTGCCCACGGGGCTCTCGCCTCGACGACCCCAGGTGACACGTCGATGGCCACTCGCAAAGAGGTCGAGAAGCAGATTGCCGGCGGTGGTGCTCGCGTGGTTCGCTAGCCCCGGAAGGCCGGCATCCGTAGGATTCCGCGTGCGCGGCGAGTTGGCTCGCGGGCACGCCCGGTGACAGGGAGGCAACGATGACCTGGTTCTGGCTGGCCATTGGCCTCGTTGTCCTCACGGCCGGGGCCGAGGTACTCGTCCGCGGTGCCGTCGCCCTGGCAAGTGCGATGCGGATCTCGCCCCTCGTCATCGGGCTGACGGTGGTTGCCTTCGGTACGAGCGCCCCCGAGCTCGTCGTGAGCCTGCAGTCGGCATTCGCCGGCCAGGGCGATATCGCCCTCGGCAATGTGGTGGGCAGCAACATCTTCAACGTGCTGGTGACTCTGGGGCTCTCGGCCCTCATCGTGCCACTTCACGTGAATGTCCAACTCATCCGATTCGATGTCCCGCTGCTGATCGCCTTGTCGATTGTGGTCTACGGAATGTGCCAGGACGGACGAGTAGACCACCTCGAAGGGGCTCTGCTCATGGCGGGGCTTGTGGCGTACACCGCGTGGTCCATGCACAAAAGCCGCCAGGAAAACTCTCCGGCCGTTCTCGGTGAATTTGCTGCGGAGTATTCCGAGCAGGAGGTCTCGACGCCGGCGCGGCTCGCCCGGGATGCCATGATGGTGGTGGCGGGTCTCGGCATGCTGGTCTTTGGAGGACATCTGTTTATTGATGCCGCCGTGACGCTCGCCCGCGCCTGGGGTTTGTCGGAGCTGGTCATCGGGCTCACGCTCGTCGCCGCCGGCACGTCGCTCCCTGAGGTGGCCACATCCGTCGTGGCCGCTCTCAAGGGGGAGCGGGATATTGCCGTCGGGAACGTTATCGGGAGCAACATCTTTAACCTGATGTGCGTCCTGGGAGTGACCGCCCTGCTGGCTCCGGGCGGCGTCCCGGTCAGTGAGTCGGTCATCTCGTTCGACCTTCCCGTGATGGTGCTCGTGGCCGTGGCGTGCCTCCCGGTGTTTCTCATCGGACATGCGATCGAGCGATGGGAGGCCTGCTGCTTGCTCGCATTCTACGGGCTGTATACGGGCTATCTCGTGGCGCAGTCACAGGGGAATAATCAGGTACTCGGTTTGCTCGCCACGATCGCCTGGGTATTGGGGCCACTGACGATCGTCGCCTACGTGGTGTCGCTGGCCGCGATGTGGCGGCAGCGCGCTCGCGAGCGCTGACCCGTCAGGCGGTAGCAGCGCGAAGCGTCACCCATGACTTGCATCCACCGTAGTCATCGTGCCAGGGAAGCACGAGCGGCTCGGCAAGAGGTTCGACCGCCACCTCGAGGACATAGAGCTCGTCCTGCCAACGGTGGAATCGCTCGGCGACCACCGCGTCGGACCAGACATGACGGCCACGGAAACGACTGAGATCGGCTTCCGACGTGATTCGCGTCGCATCCCGAACCGTCGCCATGTGCGTCATGACCACCGTTCCAGCCGGCGGCCGGTCTGCGTCGATGTGGTCGAGGAGGTCGCGGGCCTCAGGGACGAGTGCCTCAGGGCCCTGGTGGACGAAGGTCGGGAGCAGGAGGAACTGCCGGGAATCCAATCGGAAAGCTCCGCCAGGCTCAGCGATGCCTCCCTTTCTCAGGATGACATCCTGCCGTCCGGCGGCGAGCGCCCGGCAAATCACGGCCCATTCCTTGAACGCCGTTTCCATGACCTCGGGGCCCGCTGTCACTGAGCCTGCTCGCGAACAAATATCCCGTCGGCATTGACCTGGATGATCGGGACTCCGAGCTTGGCGTCGAATACACCTTTGCCGCGAATCACGACGTCACGACCCGTCTCGACACCGAAGAGCTTTCGAGCATCCACGGGAATCGGTTTCCCGTCCTCGCCAAGAAACTGCACGGCGGCCATCGTGGCATTCGCCTGACGCTTCTTGCAGAACGGGCAGTTGTCGGCGTCATGCCCGGGCTTCTTCGCATGGTCATCGGCTGGAATCTCGAGGAGCGAGAACGACGCCTTGCCCTTGAGAAACGGATCCGTGCCCTTGCCGCCGATCCGGCCCGCCACCACGATCTCCTGCGGCTTGAGCCCGAGCTTTGCTTTCGCCTGCGCGAGCGGGATCGCACCGGCGGGCTCCTCCTGCAAGACAAGGCTCTGTGTGAGAGCGTTGACGTCTACGTCCGCTCGCGCCGCGCCAGTCACGCATGCCACCACGAGCAGGCAGGTCGTGAACGTCCCTTTCATTCGCATCATGTGCCCTCCTTGGAAGCCGTGCTGCCCGCAACCATTGCCGCGAGCGATTTCATCGCCGCCGCGATTCGTTCGGTCACCGACGCGAAGACGGCAGTCGGCGACTCCCCCTCGCCCTCGGCGGCGTGGAGCGACTGGTCAACCTTGTCAAAACAATCAGTGAGCTCGGCGAGCGCCTTGCGACCCGCTTCTTTCACTTCGGCAGCGCTGGCGTGCTTCTCCACGAGGCCTTCCAGTTCACCGAGAAGATGCCCGATGTCGTGGACAACGTCGTCGGCAGCATCCTTGGCTCCGCCAGCCAGCTTGACTGCGACATCCGCAATTGCTTTTTCAAGCGCCACAAGTCCGTCCGCCAAGGTCTCAGGGTGGGCATGATCGTCGTGGCCACCATGATCGTGCTCGTGAACGTCGGCGGCCGGCGCGGGAGCCACGGCTGGCTTGGGGGGGATGACCGGCTGGCTGCAGCCCGCCGCCAACGAAAGGAGGACTGCGGCTGCGGGAGCCAGAAGGCTGGTAGGGGACAGGCGGGTCATGACGCTCTCGGAGAGGGGCGGGCGGGGCCGACCAACCGGCGCGACAAACGCCCCGTATGAGCCGACCGATAAGAGCCTACCGGTCAGGCCGGCGGGGCGGCAAGCGGGCTGCCCCCGGCCCCCGCTCGCGGCGTTGCCACAAGGCACACAAGCGACCGCTCCGGAAGCA
>Ga0163153_10001534_pt1 | contig 36350 bp, 29 predicted proteins | sample OliLakLV19MP6IB1_FD_148629 | JGI IMG/M metagenome (GOLD analysis project Ga0163153, IMG submission 148629) | Freshwater microbial mat bacterial communities from Lake Vanda, McMurdo Dry Valleys, Antarctica - Oligotrophic Lake LV.19.MP6.IB-1 | ecosystem: Environmental > Aquatic > Freshwater >... | reverse complement strand
TCACTCCAATGACTTTGTATTTTTTAAAAGTCGACCCATTGTCGTTATAAAGCACCTCTTCCCCTACCGGATTATCAAAACCGAATTCTTTAGCTGCTGCTTCATTTAACAAGATCGCCAATGAATCGGTGGCGAATTCTTTAGAGAAGTAACGCCCATCTTCTAGTTCAAACTTGAGAACATCCTGGTGGGCATATCAGCTATGATCCCTCGCTATCGATCATTAGGCACCTTGGGCATACTCCTGTTAATGCTGGCATTTTTACCTCTCCATGTGATGGATGTCTTCAGCGATCAACCGGCCATCGGAAGCCATCAACTCGCACTCATCCGCTTGCCCATTCAATTTGTTTTTATCTTGTGGGCCTGGTTCATCAATAAAAAGTAATACGGCTGTTATGGCTTTTCTGTTTGACTAAGATTTAGAATTATTCTAAACGATAAATACAGAGTTGTCTTACAATAATAGCCAGAGAAAAAAAAGTTAGGATTTCATAAAGCGTTCGAAGGTTTAACGGTTTTGTAAAGTAACGCGCTTATCGTTCTATGAGCTCATCATGCATGCGCAAAAAGTAAGCTTGCATTTCATGGATGCATGGCGGGCGCACTCAAGGCATGAGAGGCAGCGAACGAGTGCGTTCGCTACCTCTCATGTTTATTAAACCTTCAGGCACAAAAGTTCGCAAGCGACCTTTAGGGCCCAGAGGCATTTAGCGCGGCCTACGTGTTTGATCAGATGATGCTTCTATTGCTGCGCCATTGCCACAAAGTCTTTCTGTTCAAACCCTACATATTTTTGTAATGGGATCACTCTGATAGCTACAAGGTGTATCAATGTACCCTGTGCTTATTGTCAATTCTGTGAACTCATACTGCCATCTGCTTACTGCCTACCTTTTCAGCCGATCATTATTCAAAAGATTCACGGTGTGCCTTTTATCCTATTTTTCATGGGATAGGATTGCCGGCTGATGATCAGTAGTAAACCGTCAATTCCACTCTCCGGTTCTTCGCCCGCTCTTCATCCGTAAGGTTACTATTTAATGGTTGATGTATTCCTTTTCCTTCACTCTGCAATCGTTTGGGATTGATTCCCGACTTAATCAGATGAAGTTTTACAGCATCGGCTCTTTTCTGCGACAATCTTAAATTGAATTTGTCAGAGCCAACATTATCGGTATGTCCTTCAATTTTTAACTTCAGGTTTTCATTTTCTTTTAAGGTTGCCGTAAGCTCATCCAGAAAATTTTCTGTTGGGTCGTCAAGCTCTGCCGAATTAAATTCAAACGGAAAGTGAAGCGTTACCTTTTCAATTATTAAAGGTTCTTGTTTCAAATCACCTGCTTTTGCGAGCGTGGCTGGCGACACTTCTGTTATCTCAATTTGTTTTTCAACAGCCGGTATCGCACTAATGATGGAGTCTTGTTTCACCTCATCTACAACAGGAACAATTTCTTTTGGTGTTGCATTAATATGTTGAGGTCTCTTTGCCACGGAGTTTTGTTTTTCCACCGCTTCCTTCTTCCGTTTAGCCGTTATTTTCTGCGGCCTTGTTTGAACCGGCTTCCGCCATGCAAGGCCTACTTCTAATGCGCCCATATTGCCAACATTATTAATCAGAAGAGGAAAATCGTAAGAGAGTCCTAACGAGATTGTCTCGCTATGCAGTTGCACTCCTAAAATTCCTGATCGGCCCACCACATATTTAGCGATCACTTCAACGCGATCCGACATTTGCTTTGGTTGGGGATTTAGTTCTTTCTGCAACCGCACACCAGCATTGAGGGTTACGTTAGAAGCTGAGTAAGTCATAAGCGCTTCTGGGAAAATATGAAAGTCCTTTGAGGAATAAGCCTGGAAGCCACCATTAAAAACAAACGTGGACGACAGTTGGGTGGGGTCACCAAAAAAAGAATCCTGAGGTCGGTTCATATCAAAAAAAGAAAAACCAAGATGATGCAACAGCCGGCCTTTTTTGTCCATCTCCTGCCAATATACTCCGGTGCTGAATGTTTGAAAGGTGGTTCGTAGTTCAGCAAAACTTTCGCCACTTGAATAGGAAGGATCAAATCCGCGATCAGGAACATATTGCGAGCCGGTATAAAAACCATCTAAACTGATGGAACGTGTTTGAAGCAGCGCCTTTGCACCTAACGACAGCGTTTGCCATCTGCTCAAACGAATGTGAACTGCATAGCTAACCGATGCCTCCTGAGTTTTGAAAACTCCAGTTGCTTTATCATTATGGAGCGTTACTCCCAACCCCGACCACGGTTTGCCTGTGCTGGAATTCAGCAGCGGATAATCAAAAGAAACAAAACTGCTGTTGATCGGAAAATCACCACCTGTTTTTTGATGGCGGTAATTCAAGCTCATGCTGGCGTATCGACTGAGGCCGATCATAGCCGGATTGATACGCTGCTCAGTAAAATTATATTGCGAGTATTGAAAATATTGCGCGTGCAAACTATTTCCCATGGAAAGGAAAAACACAAGAAACAAAATTCGCTTTAGGATAATCATCAGCCTAGTGAACTAATAGAATGGATCCTGTTTTCTTTCCGTTTAGCAGAAGCTGCTCTCCATTACTTGTTTTTCCATCTACCTTCCAATAATAGATGCCACTGGATTGAAGCGTGCCGCGCACCGTTCCGTTCCATCCGTTACTGGTTGCCTGCTGGATATCGCTGGTTTCATACATCACATTTCCTTCACGATTGTAAATCTTGAAGGTGAAGGAAGATGCTTGTGTTAGACCGTACACCAAAAGCATATCGTTTTTTCCATCGCCATTAGGAGTAAAAAGGTTGGGAATAAAAGCCGTTTCCTCTACCTGTATCTGCACACGTCCTTCGATGGCACATCCTACTGAGTCGGTGGCAACCAGTGTATAATCGATAGTTTGCACGGGTGTGGCGATAGGGTTAGGTATTGCGTCATTGCTGAGCCCTGAAGATGGTATCCATTTAAATTGAGATGCCGTACTCACCGCTTCCAGTTGCACGGAGTTGCCTTTCAAGATTTTATATATTTCTCCATTCAATTTTAATTCAGGTTTACTCACCCGCAGGATAAACTCTTTTTGATACGTGCATGTGTTTTGAGTTTTTGCTGTAACCAAAATCGTATCGGCCTTCTTAAGCATAAAATTGATTGAGTCCTGCTCGGTAATAATGGGCGCTGTTTTCCATTCTACGTTTTTCCAGCCAGGGGCTATGCCCAAACGAACCGGCTTGCCTTCACAAGCATATATGATTTCTTTCTCGGCTTTTGGTCCTTCGTTTACATGAATTACCCACACATTATTCTTTGAGCAGTCAACCCCTTGAGGCACCAAGGAGAAGATGGTATCATTGGCAACTGCGGTAAATTTCAACTGGTTAAATATTCCCAAGAATCCTGTAGTGACCGAGAACCAGTATGCCTGGGTTGGGGAGATTAACGTTACCTCTTCGTTTTTACAAGACTGAATATCTTTATTTACCAGGTCAAAACAAGGCACACATTCTCCTGAACAGATAGTATAACCACCATTATAAGCATTGTCTACCGATTGAATCCGATAATTGTATCTATTGTCTGTAAGACCCTGGATAATCTGCGAGGTGTTTGTACCTGCATTGCCATGCGAAACGGTCATCCTTCGTTTGGTGACAAGATCAAAAGAGGATGTGATCAATGTTGATTGATTCGTTCCTAACCAAACATCGTAGGTAATCGATGCGCTCTCAGTATGGTCATCTTGAGGGGCAGCCCAGTAAAGAAATGTTTTATTAAAAACTGAAATTGCAAATGCTTGCGTTGGAGTTCCTGGTCGTTGGTTTTCAACTGAAATTGAATTATCATAGAACTTTATCCATTGCTGACTTGCTGAGTCAATCACTTGCAAAAGATCAAGATCTCCGTCACGATCAAAATCACCCATACGTTGTACCAGCAAACCCGCAGTATCGAGATCCGTTAAAAGCGTGTTAGGATCGAGAATGAAATTCTCTTTTTTATTTTGTGCATCATTTCCATTGATCAATTGGTCCGCACGGCCGTCTGAGTTCACGTCCCCTGTAAATAATTCTGCCTTTCGAAGAGAGGGATACGTTTGTTCGATTGAAAAACTATCCACTTTATTTATCCAGATGCGGTTAATGAACTGACCAGAGCGATCTTCTCCGGCCGCAAACAAATCAAGCAAGCCATCATCATTATAATCGATGGAGGATAGCTTTCCTGAAACCGAGCCTGGCAAGACCTGCGCTTTGAATGTGAAATTGTCTTTATTTAAAAAAAGAATAGTAGCCGATTGTTGTGCTGCATCTTTTCCGGTTAATACAAAATCATTTTTACTGTCTTTATTAAAATCGAATACAACAAGGTCATTGATCGTTATCCCTACCGTATCAAACACCAAAGTGAATCCGGCAGGTGTGTTCTGATAAATGTTAAGAAATGAAGTTGTGTTTTGCTTGCCTGCCGATATCAAATCCAATCTTCCATCCTGATTAAGATCTGCTATCCTAAAAAACGAACCATGGTCTACTAATTTCGATGTGCTTTTCTGAAAGCTGAAGTCTCCTTTATTTTCAAAAACGAAAAGAGCATCCGTATTGATCAGGGTTTTGCCTGCAATCATCAAATCTACGCGGTTGTCACCATTCCAATCAGATAATTGAAGCGTTCCGCTTTTAAATCCGGTGAGTTGAGTGAATTTCTTCACCAGCGAAGTGCCCAGGTTATTTTGATAGGTGATGATTTTCATCTGGCCATCGGCTGCGATGCCGGTCACTACCAAATCCAACAGGGTATCGCGATCAAGGGCCATCCATTCTGTTTGAATACCCGTGAGCGGCTCATCGATACTTAATTGGAATTTCTTATTGAATTGCTGACCGCTTGCTGTTACTGCAATCGTTAACAATCCCACCACCATCCCTATTGCTCTTTTCATTTCTTTTCAGGATTTGATTTTACAATTTGAAACGTGAAGGGCAATGAAACTTTTGCTGCTACAGGCTTCCCATTCAGGGTAGCTGGTTTCCATGAGGGCATATTTTCAATCATGCGTTGCGCCTCTTTATCAAAAGCCGCACCTAGTGAATTCACTATCTTTATCTGAACTGGTTTCCCAACCTGATCAATTAAAAAGGACACCGATACAATTCCCTGAATGGAATCCTTTAAACCCTCCACCGGGTAGCGCAATTCCCTGGCGAAGTAATCATATAAATTTGGATAGCCATCCGCTGGCTCTGCTTCCAGATATTGAAAAGCAGGTGCCGCAGATTCTTCCTGAACAGGCTGCATTTCTTCTTGTGGCTGCTCCCTTGTTTTCGATTGGACAGATTCATTTACGCTGACCACAGTTTCTTTTTTCAGGTCATCCGTTTCAGCAAGTACAGGTTCTGTCTGCGTTTGCACACCATCACTTACCAGCGGTGACGCCAGCGTTGGCGCATTAGAAGTTGCTACTGCGGGTGCATCCGGCCAATACACGTAGGTCAATATGGCAATGCCTGCAATGCCCAGCAAGAGTGAAATATTGCGTTTCCAGGTTAGCTCTGTTTTCTTCCGGGCTTTATGCTGGCTTAAGACCGAATCAAAATTCATATAGCTTCGGATTTCTTCATCCGTTACCGAGGGTCGGTTTTTCATAATCTGTAATTTTTTTTTCATCTCTTTTGGAGAAAAAGCTTTTTCATTTTTTCGAGTATCCGATAGGTGCGAACCTTGGCATAGTTCTCGGTGATGCCCAGTATGTCTGCTATCTCTTTGAAGGGCCTTGCTTCAAAGAAGCGGAGTTCAATTACGTAGAGTTCATCCTGTTCAAGCTGCTCAAGAATAGCAGGCAGTCGGCTCTCCCATTCTTCCAGTGTTTGATCAGCGGTTAACTCTGCATATAAATTCTCAACCGATGATTCTTCCAAAACCACAGTGCGATTTCGTTTAGTCTTTCTGAAACATTCGTTGCACTGGTTAATCGCAATGCGAAACAACCATGCTGAAAAAGGCAACCCCCGAAATTGGTAACGATTAATACGGGTCAAAGCACTCAAAAAAACTTGTTGGGTCAGGTCACCCGCCAGATCTTTATCGCCCACCCGATGCAACACAAAGAGATACACCTTCTTGAAGTAGGTTTCATAAAGAGGACGAAAGGAGTCCGGATTAGCAATTGCTTTCCTTACCCACTCATCTTCTTCGAGCTGCCAATTGAAAGTTACATTCGTTTTCTTTTCTATCATGAGCTTGCTTCTCGCTACCAAAATGCCAGATCATCAAAAAGATACACCTATCTGTAAAATAAATTAACATCCCCTCAGTATTTCATGATGGCCGACAGTGAATGCCCTTGTTGAATCAGGTTTTTTAGTGCCTGACTGATTAATAGGTTGATTAAATTATTCTAATTTTATCCCAAACAACGAATTATGAAGAATCTTCTGCTTCTCTTTGTGATGGTAATTGTGCTTACCACCCGTTGCACTGATAAAAAACCTGTATGGTCAGACGAATTTGACAATGTCGGTGCGCCTGATTCAACCAAATGGAACTACGATTTGGGTGATGGCTGCCCCAACGTATGCGGCTGGGGCAACAACGAAGCACAATACTATACCAAGGATTCAAAAAACGTGCGTGTAGAAAATGGTAACCTTATCATCGAAGCACACAAAGATTCCCTTGGCGGGAAGGCTTACACCTCCACCCGCATCGTAAGCAAATTGAAAGGCGACTGGCTTTACGGACGCATTGAAGTAAAAGCAAAACTCCCTAAAGGAAAAGGCACATGGCCTGCCATCTGGATGCTTTCAACCGATTGGAAGTATGGCGGCTGGCCGGCCAGTGGTGAGATTGATATTATGGAACACGTGGGTTTTGATCCCGGTGTGATCCACGGCACTATTCATACCGAATCCTATAATCACGGAAAGGGAACGCAAAAGGAAGGCAAGATTACGGTGGCTGATGCCATGGATGCTTTTCATGTTTATGCCATCGACTGGTCGAAAGATAAGATGGATTTTTTCGTAGATGGTAAACTCTATCATACCGTCACGCGCGATGCGAACGAAGATTTCAAAGGTTGGCCATTCGATCAGCGCTTTCACTTAATTATGAACATTGCCGTAGGTGGAAATTGGGGCGGCAAGGAAGGCATTGACGATTCCATCTGGCCTCAACGCATGGAGGTGGATTATATAAGGGTGTATCAATAACGGATTGGATAATCAACTTCGGCCTCTTTGAATCATAGATGTTAACAATGAAAAAGCAATAATGAAAAACAGGGTTCTTCTCGCACTACTATTTATAAGCACCGTTGCGCTTAGTCAAAACCCGGAAGCTGAAAAAGTGAATCAGCTTCACAAGAAAAAATTTGAATGGCTCATCACTAAAAACTATGACTCGTTGAACTGGGTTATGGATGAGAGTATAAAATTCATTCACTCCAATGGATGGGTACAGTCGAAGAAAGAAGTCATCGAAGACCTCAAATCAGGGAAACTCAATTATACCGGAGTGATGGTTCAGGAGTCTTCTGTTACACTCTTTAATAATAAGAGTGCGGTTGTGACCGGAAAGGGAACCTTCAAAGGGTTGATGCCTGACAAAACAGAATTTAATATTCACCTGCTTTACACGGAAGTGTATGTCAAATCAAAAAAGCAGTGGAAGCTGGTGAGCCGGCACGCATGCAAAATTTAAGGAATCACACTTTGCGATAGTCCTGCCATTTGTTGCGCTCATTCTGAAGTTCGCGCGATAGTTTAGTTTGTTTTTCCATTGCCTTCTTTTTGAACTCTTCAAGCTCATGGGCAATGGAATCGGCTATGAGCGCCTTTTCCTTTACCTGACCGTTGAGCATTTTCATTCTGGCCAGAAATAAACTAAGTGCAAAGGCCAGGCCTCCAATAATTGCTGCAGCCAGAATAAGAAAGACTCCTTTTGGAAAGGGTATTCCTAATACGGAAATGTGCGTGCTATCATAAATAACATCCTTTATAGAAGCCTGTTGTGACTCCATAGAGTTTCGAGTTGATTTTAATTCCTCATGCAGGCTGGCAATCTGATTTTTCGCTTCAGCCAGTTGTTGTTCTTTCCTCTTGATCGTGTCGCCTGTAACATCCCAGACTTTATCGAGCACACTTTCCTTTACAACCTTATAATCCTTGAAAGTCTGTGAGCCCGTTTTCATCTCCTGAAAACGCTCTTCGAGATTAAGATTTTTATCTTCCACAACTTTTGAAGCCGGCTGGGAATAAGCCAACGAACCAGTGACGATGATTAATAAAAGGATATTTCTCATAATTAATTTCTATTATGCAATGATAGACTGCATTGAAAGATGTTACAACATAAAAGGAACAGATCAACATTTATCCGGCCAGTCAAACAAATAAGGAGCTAAGTGAAAGCTCGCTGCAAGCAGCTTAAAAAATCTAAATCAAAAAATTAAAAAATGCCCGAATACTTACAAATGTGCTAAATCAATAAGAAAAGCCCAATTTATTGAGGCCCAATTTTAACTGAGGGGCTTCCACGAGCAAATTCTACCTTCCCCTAGAACGCTGGTCCTTTAAGTCCGGTATGGGCATCCCCACTTAAAAAGAAGAATATTTGACCCCGGAAACTACCGCTTTTTAAAAACTATCTGCGATTGATGGGTGTCAATAATCCGGTTAAATAATTCTTTCAGGTTATGGTATTCAACGGATGAGTACACTACTTTGGAAAGACTTATAACACTGGTCATCGAAATTTTATTCGAGGGATTTGTAACGTTGAATAAATATCTGCCCCCATTCTGAGGCAGCACCAAAGCAGTGCTTTGCGGTATCTCATCTACTTCATAAGAATCGGGATATTCAAGATTGAGGAGAAAGGTAGTTTCCAAAGGGGCACCAAAATCCACCGGATACAGTCGCTGGCTCGATAAAAATGGATTTTTTTTCCAACGCCCCACAAAGAAGGGATTCAGATATAAGGTGTTAGGATCGGACGAATCCAGCGAGGTTTCCACCAGAAATTTTTCATTAAGCGGTTGCGACAAATCATCCAGGTTCTCAATCTCATATTTCAGGATGGTGAAATCTTCTGAATTCATTTCCAGTTTTTCCTTATACTTTTCAACGCTCCCCGCAGACCGTATAGCGCTTCTTTTATCAAATGCCTCATAGCCAAAAGATCGCACCGTCATATCGCCTTCAAATTTTTTTCCATCCAGCCTGAGGTTTAATGATATCTGCCGTTTTTGCTTTTCGCGTGGCATAATGTCCACCCAGGCACTCTCCTCTTCTTTTTTTCCTACCAATCTTCCTTTTCCATTGAGACAACGCTCGGGTAACACCCCAAAGGGCAAGAGCGGTTCAGTAGCATCCAGCAGGAATTTTTCTCCACCTAATTCAAGGTATGCGACCACATAATTAAATTCAGAAATAATGGGGTACAACTGGTTGGGGAGCCCCGCTTCGCGGGTAGCTAAAATTACAGGACTTGCCGGTAGTCCCGCCTCTTGCAAAGTAGCAATTAATGACAGGTTGATATCGCCAACATTTCCTTTTCTGGCTTCAAATGCTTTCTTGAGACCTGATTCTGAGTATTTACCGTAGTTGTCATTCCAGACGAACCAATCCTTAATCATCGTATGAATAAGAGAAGCTTTCTTTAAAGGATCTTGCTCACTGCCGGCTATCGCTGCTACTTTACTTTCCCATGCGTTCCGTCCTTTTTTTATTTGCAATCCAAAGTCCTCATCCTGGTTCAATTCCTTATCAACGTCTTTCCATGTCTTCGTATATTTAATTATCCTTCCATCAAATTGCCGTATTTCAGACAACTCATAAGCAATGCCTGAAATAAAATTACTTCTGGCGGTCATAAAATCTTCTTCTACAAAAGCAGGTATGTTATTCATGCTGTATTTATACAAGGCGCAATCCGCTTTATAAGGTCCCGGTGTGAAGCAATCCTTAATGAGTGTTGACTCATTCGTATTTAATTTGATAAAGCCCTTTAACGACATGTTATAGATGTAATTCCCCGGGATCCGGGCCCAAAATTCACTTTTTACTTTGGGGATATCGGATTGAAATTTCCAAGGCCAAAAATTGAAGATGAAAGGAGACTCCAGAATATATCGCACTTCCAATATGCTGCCCACCACCACATCCGGCATCGTGAACTTGTATTCATCCCAATATTGATTTACCGATGTAGTGAAAACCTGATCCTGTTTCATTGGTGTTTCTTTGATCCGGTTGTCAACAACATTGTACGTAACGGCCTCTACTAAGCGAATGGTTTGCTTACCACGCTCGCCTTTTCGTAAATTGATTTCAAAGTTTGCCTGATCCAGACCTTGTTTACTGAGTATTTTCATTCTAACATGATACTCCAACAAAAGATTATTTTCCCCGTCACTATCGATGTACGCTTCACCAAATTCATTTAACACAACAGCATGGGCGCTGGTGTCCATGGAATAGGATTTCATTTCCACCTCCTCAGCGGTAATTCCACCGAATGGAAAACCATTCTTAAACTGAGCAAAAGAAGAACTCGCACAATAAATTAGAATTTGTAGAATTAACGCACGCTTCATGGGTTACCAGATTAAATCAAACTATACAACAAAGAATAATGACGTGTTACGAAATGATATTCGGATTTCATCCTCAATAGGTAAAACCCAACTTATCCAATCCGGTCTTAACTTCGGGGCACGACATAAATAAATTCCAAAGTAAACCAGAACGCTTATTTTCCATCATCACGACAATCGGCCCCTGATCAATGGCCAGGTACCAGGGCTTATACCAATCATAGTGCACGCTGAAGCCATCATAAAATCCATATGGGCCAAAAATCTTATCGCCCAAATCAAAATAGAAATGTTTCATAGCTTCCATACTTTCTTTTGGTGTGTAGGGGAACGATGACAACGCTGCCGTAGGTGTAATTACACCCGAATCTTCATTGGGGCTGTGAGCCGAATAGAAATTCACTGAATAACCGGCCGTAAGTCCCCAACTGTTTTTACCATAATCCTTAAAGCCTTTAGGATTTTCAACGCAATACTGGTAGTTGATCAACGTGTGATTCACGTTGTGTTGCCAATAATCGGCATAGCGATCTTTTAACTTGCGCGGATCAAGACCGAGAAAGGAATAATGTGACCAGAATAATGGTCCACCAAACTGGGGTGCTCCATTATGTTTCAAATCCAGGTGATAGCCATATTGCTGATGGCTTGAGTCGTTCTTCATTTTTCCACCCCGTGCCCACCCTTCGTGATATACTTCGGCAGGAACACCGTGAGTAGGCGATGCGGCACCCAATACATACATGATCAAACATTCGTTATAACCTTCTACCGGAAAATTCATTTCCCATTGATACTGTGGAGACCAATGCCAGTACAAAACATTTTTATTTCCCTTGCGGTACCAGTCAAACTCTACCTCCTTCCACAACTGATCAACTCTTGCCGCCAATTTTTTTTCTTCTTCATTTCCAGCTTTAAAATACTGACGCACACACAACAAGCCTTGCAAGAGATACGAGGTTTCTACCAAATCCCCACCATTATCTTTTTGTCCAAAGGGCTTTACTTTACCGGTTTCTCCATTCAGCCAATGCGGCCAGGCTCCATGAAAGCGGTCCGCTTTTTCAAGAAAGCCTACCAACTTTGTCAATCGCGCTACACCCTCCTCACGGGTGATAAATTTTCTTTCAATCCCAACCAGGATTGCCATCACTCCAAAACCCGTTCCACCCGAGGTGACAATATTCTTATCGTTATCCGGATATACCTCATCTACGTGATAACGCTCGCGGGCCGCACCCGAAGTTGGCTCGGCACCCTTCCAGAAATACTGAAAGGTTTTATACTGTACCAGGGTGAAAAGAGAATCGTCACCGATCGTGTTTTTGCTTTCTACCCTTGCTGGTTTTTGGACGGTACATGCGCCTATGGTTAGAAGTAAACCAAGGGCTAAAGAGGTGATCTTAAATTTATTAATTGTCAGAGGTCTCATGCTCACGCGATTTTATTATTCTATCCTTCCAAAGTAGTAATTCCTGCTTTCTTTTTTCTAATTCCTCCTCCGAAGGTTTATAATGAATTAATGATTTCAGGTCGGGCTGTCCGGCATCCACCCATGCGGTGTACCAGATGTCTCCCGTCATTTTTACGCTGGCTCGAAACTGTCGTTCCACCATACCGGAAAGCATTTCATGATAGCGTCTGGAGTATTCTTCTGAAACTACTTTTACCGTCTGTCTTCCTTTCGTTTCGAAATTGAATTTCTTGCCATCACTTTCTTTGAAAAGAAGTTTTTCAAAACGCAGTACGGAGTCAACCGCGTGATTTGCCTTCATCACTACCTGCCAGGCAGTCAACTGCACATTGGAAATATGCGATGCTTTGCCAACAAAAAACTCGTAGCTATCAAAATACAATTCCGGCAAACGCGATTCCCAAAATCCATGGATGCCTATCTGATCCGTAAGTTGTCCATCATAATTCTTTGTGGTATGGAGGGGTACGTGCGCATCGGCAATGTAATGAGCCAGGTCTGCCGACAAGTGCAATATGCGATCCGGATCCTTTAAAAAGAATGCATCCTTAAGTTGATTGTAAACCCGGTAGATGTGCCAGGGAACAATGCCATGAGCATTCAATGAATCTTCTCCAAATTGCTTTACAGCATCCGACCAATAGCGAGGCAGTTTATAAATGGCGCTGTCTCCGTAGTCATCCAAATCAATGTAATGACGGGGGGCTTCTTCTGGTATGGCGTACCTTCTGCGATCCGGATTTACCGCTGACTCGGTGATGTACTCAATGTTCTTCTTATAAAATCCTGCCATGGCCGTAGGCAGCGTAAAAACTGCCAGCCGATTGATTTTTTTATGTGCAAAAAAGCCCCAGCCGCTGCAAAGCATTACCACTCCTATCAAAATAGTTTTAAGAAATCGGGGCACAAGCATACCTTTCCGATAAAGTTAAGCATCATGAAGAAGATTTTCATCTTTCTGTTTTTTGTTTGTCCGTTTACCTGGGCCTCTGATCCCTATCCAAAAAATTCTGCCGTTGACGTTACCCACTATATTTTTCAGTTAGAAGTAAATGACTCTACGGATGTAATTGCCGGTAAGGCTTCCGTTTCGATCCGTTTTAAGAAATCAATCACGGAATTTGAACTTGACCTCATCCATAAGGATGCGTCCGGCAAGGGTATGGAAGTTCAGGAAGTTTTGCTTGAAGGGAAGCGCTTGTCATTTGTTCATAAAAACAACCGGCTGAAAATTGTACTTCCTGCTTCAGCGAAAGCGGGCAGCGATTTTACTTTTCTGATTACCTATAAGGGCATCCCTCAAGATGGTTTTATAATAGGCAAAAATAAATTTGGCGACCGCGGGTTCTTTGGCGACAACTGGCCCGACCGCGGACATCACTGGCTTCCGGTAGTGGATCATCCCAGCGATAAAGCAGCCGTTGACTTCATCATCATCGCACCGATGCATTATGCGGTGGTTGCCAATGGAATCAAGATTGAAGAGAGCCCGATTGATTCAAAAAGAAAAATCACTCATTGGCATGAAGAAGTTCCCATTCCCGTAAAGGTGATGGTAGCAGGCATCGCTCGCTTTGCGGTTCAATATGTAGGCAAGGTGAATGATATTTCTGTTGAAAGCTGGGTGTATCCACAAAACAGACTGGAAGGTTTTTATGATTATGCAGTAGCAGTAAAAGTGCTCGATTACTTTCATAGCCATATCGGACCCTATTCATATAAAAAATTGGCCAACGTGCAATCCAAAACACGCTGGGGCGGATTGGAAAATGCTAACACCATTTTCTATTTCGAAAACTCAGTAACCGGAAAAGGTGAACGTGAATCGTTGATTGCACATGAAGAAGCACATCAATGGTTTGGAAACTCTGCCACCGAAAACGACTGGCATCATGTGTGGCTTAGTGAAGGCTTTGCTACCTACTTTACTAACTTATATTTAGAGAATGTGTACGGTCACGATCGACTGGTGGAAGAACAAAAAACCGATCGCGAGCAAGTGATTCAGTATTACCTGAAAAATCCTTCTCCGGTTGTTGACACCACCATTGTTGATATTGATAACGTGTTGAGCACGAATACCTATCAAAAAGGAGGATGGGTGCTGCACATGCTTCGTCATGAAGTGGGCGACCTTAATTTTTGGAAAGGAATCCGTCAATACTACGCGACTTACAGAAACAGCAACGCGCTCACCGCTGACTTGCAGCAAATCATGGAAGAGGTTTCGGGGAAAGATCTGGATCAGTTTTTTAAGCAATGGCTCTACCAGGCGGGTCATCCAAAAATTTCAGGCACCTGGCAGTATGATAGCAAAGGAAAGACGGTAGTGATTGAACTGGCACAGTTACAAAAAGGCGGGCTTTTTCAATTTCCTCTGGAGATAGGTGTGATGGGCATGGATGGAAAAAAGGAGGTTCGTACCATTAAAGTCTCATCCAAATCGCAAAAATTCACCCTTTCATCTGCAAATGTTCCTGCCAACCTTGTGCTGGACCCAGATACCTGGCTACTATTTGAAGGATCTATTACTCAAAAATGACGAACATATCTTTGCAATTCTGATTATTGCCCTTATTTTTGCGTTCCGTTTGAAAAAACCATTATGGCAAATCATAAATCAGCAGAAAAGAGAATCAGAGCTAACGAGACAAAGCGTTTAAAAAACCGCTATCAGGCTAAAACCACCCGAACTCAGATCAAGAAATTGACTGGCGCAACTAAAAAAGATGAAGCTCAGGCTTTATTGAAGGAGGTTTCAGGCATGATCGATAAGCTTGCAAAGAAGAATGTTATTCATTGGAAAAAAAGCTGCAAACCAGAAATCAAAGCTTGCAAAGCGTGTAAACGCACTGGCTTAATCCGATAATTTAAAAGAATTTATTTTTCCCTCCTTGGCTTCGGTTGAGGAGGGTTTTTTTATGCGCTGATTTGTGGCTGCAATTTTGGTCTGCACAATACCGTTGTATCGAAAAAATGCTATGGGCAAATTCGCAGTCACTTTTCTGATATTGATTTGTGTTAGCCAATCTTATTCACAGACCCTTTTCGGGCTAAAAGGTGGAATTAATTACAATGAAATTGTAATCGAAAACGCCCCCTCTTTACCACTGAGACTTTACCAACCAAATATCGGCTTCCATGTAGGAATATTTACGCGCATTCGCATCTCTAAATTCTACTTTAATCCGGAATTGCTGTTCGTGCAACGAGGGTGTAATTCATCCGCGTATTTATTTGGGTCTTTACAGCCCGCCACTGATACACGTATAAATCTTAACTATATCGAGTTGCCTCTCCTGCTTACTTTCTTTCGTTTTAAATTGCTAAGCTTAGAAGCGGGTACCAATACAAGCATAAAGTTATCAGCGAAAGAAATTTCTGATAATGGAAAAAAGGATGTTAGTGATCGTTTTAATAAACCTTTTGACTTTGGAATTAGTGGTGGAATAAGAGCGATTATTGGCCAGAAAATATCAATAGCTGGCCGGTATTATCATGGACTTCTTTCTGTACTCCAATTCCCGTTAACTGCGCCAAACACATTTCCAACGAGTTCGTCAAAGACTATTCAGTTCAGCCTTCATTATTTGTTGTGATGGTAAAGTAAGTCTTTGCAAATCAATACACTTAATGCTTCTCCGGATTTCATCGCATTGATATTTACGGTTAAAATTTCCTATTTTAGTTTTTCATGAATATAGATGACAATGCTCCGCTTACTATAAAGAGTTGGTCGCCAGAAGACCGGCCCCGTGAGAAATTGCTATTAAAGGGAACATCCGCCTTGTCGGATGCAGAGCTTGTGGCAATCCTTATTGGTTCGGGAACACCTAAAATGAGCGCTGTTGAGCTGTCAAAGAAAATCCTGCTGCAGGGCAACAACAATCTGAATGAACTGGCCCGGCTTTCCGTAAAGGATCTCATGAAAATAAAAGGTATTGGTGAAGCAAAGGCCATCACCATCGTAGCCGCACTTGAATTAGGTCGCAGAAGAAAAGAACAAGATCCTGAAGAAAAACCAAAAATAACCAGCTCAAAAGATGCGTTTGATCTTCTCAAAGGTGAGATGATGGATTTACCAAAAGAAGAATTTTGGGTATTGTTGATGAACAGGGCAAACCGCGTTATCAAAAAGAAACGGGTGAGTGAAGGTGGCGTATCGGGCACAGTTGCCGACCCGAAGATCATTTATAAAATGGCGCTGGAAGAACTTGCAACTGGAATCATTGTGGCACATAATCATCCATCAGGCAACCTGCAGGCAAGCCAGAGCGACATTGATCTTACCAAAAAATTAAAGGAGGCGGGCAAATTCCTTGAAATTCAGCTATTGGACCACATTATCATCGCCAACCAGAAATATCTTAGCTTTGCAGACGAGGGAATGATATGATGGGAATATTGAAACCGGTGTATATCGTCTGTGGCTTGTTATCGATCGTGACTCTGGCGTTTGTCTATTCGCCCGATCCGTCCAGCCAAGAACAAAAACAGGAACAAAAAATTGCTGAAGCCGGGGTTACAGAAATACCAGCGCCCGTTTTCGTGCCTGAAAGAGATGTTATCCCTGTCACTGATCCCAATCCCTATACCCAAAAAGTACTGGCGCAGTACGAAGCCTTTATCGAGCGGGCGATTAGTGCCGGCACTTCACCGGGCGCTGCGGTGGCTATTGTGAAAGACTCTTCCATCATTTATCTGAAAGGTTTTGGATTAAAGCAGATTGGTAAACCAGACTCTATTAATATAAATACTGTATTTCGGTTAGGCTCCGTATCAAAATGTTTCGCTTCTGTGCTTGCCGGAACTTTGGTGAACGACCACCTATTTAACTGGGATGATCCGGTAATTAAATACCTTCCCGATTTTGCATTAAAATCTAAAGAAAGCACAGAGAAACTTACCCTTCGCCATGTGCTGTCGCACACCATCGGGCTCCCTTATCATGCCTTTACCAACATGATTGAAGAGCGTGCACCGCTTGATACCCTTTTAAAAGAATTACGATACCTGGACCTGATTGGCGAACCTGGCAAAGTGTACAGCTATCAAAACGTGGGCTACAGCCTGATTGGAGAAGTAATTAAAGTAACTACACATAAATCATTTGAAGAGTCACTAACCGAGAAGCTTTTCCTTCCTCTTCACATGAAAAACAGTTCTGCTTCTTACGAAGCAATGGTAAACAATTCGAACATTGCGAAACCGCATCTCTTCTCGCGAAAGCATTGGGTTTCTATTCCTGTATCCGACACCTATTATGATGTAACTCCTGCCGGAGGCGTAAACGCGAGCATTGCCGACATGGCACTTTGGCTAAAGGCACTATTGGGCAATGAACAAGATGTGCTTACCAGCGCTACACTCGATCAGATTTTTGAGCCTCAAGTAAAGGCCAAGTCAAAAAACAGGAACTTCTGGAAATGGCAAAGACCTAAGGCATCCTACTATGCATTGGGTTGGCGCGTGCTTACGTTTAAGAATGACACCATTGAATACCACGGTGGTTATGTGAATGGGTATCGAAGCGAAGTGGCCCTCGACCGCAAAAACAGAATTGCCATTTGTGTACTTACCAACTCAGCCGGTAATCTGGCCAACCAATCCATTCCTGAATTTTTTACGCGCTTCAGTCAGCAAGCAGATTCCATTGCCCAATGGGAAAACCGGAATAAGTTTTTGTTTGTTGCGAATCACCCTAAAGAATTGCAACCTCCTCTTCTCAATTAATGAAACGTAGAAATCTGCTGCTTGCTCTCGGACTGATTGCCGTTGTCGCCATAATTATCTATTCCTTGCAAGGAGGCAAATCCGCTGCGGATTATCAGTCTTTCATTGACAAAGAACGGAAGGACAAAAATGAATTCATGAAATCCGAAGAAGGTTCTCCGTTTCAGAAAGACACCATTACCTTTGAGGGATTGAAATACTTTCCGACAAATGAAAAATATAACATCAAGGCAAAGCTTGAGCCGATTGAAGAGAAGAAGGTAATGCTGCTTGGCACCAGCGATGGTAAAGAACAAAAGTATCTGGAATATGCCTATGCTATTTTTGATTTGGAAGGAGTAGAAAGCAAACTGCTTATTCTTGAATTGATGGATGCAGGGCCGTTGCGTGGCAAACTCTTTCTTGCTTTCGCGGATGCAACCAGTGGACTTGAAACGTATGGTGCCGGTCGTTACCTGGATGTAAAGAAAGTACCGGCAGCCACCTCCATTGATTTGGATTTTAACCTTGCATACAATCCCTATTGTGCTTACAATGAAAATTTTTCTTGCCCCTTTCCGCCCAAAGAGAACGTATTAAAAGTGGCCATACTGGCGGGTGAGAAGAATTACCATTAGTGTTAGTTGTTATTTAAGCTACCTGCTTCAAGTCATGAGTTTCAAGCAGCTCATAGCTCGAAACTTGTAGCTCTCAGCTTTGTCCCTCCATTTAGAAATCACTTAATAAACGCTTATTTTTGGCCTCCTGATTTTGTGAAAAATGAAAATCTCATACAGCTGGCTAAAACAATACATCGACATTCCTGAATCTGCCGAAGATATCGGCAAAGTATTAACCGCTACCGGTCTGGAAGTAGAAAGTGTTGAACCTTTTGAAACAGTGAAAGGCGGACTCAAGGGTTTAGTGATTGGTGAAGTGCTTACCTGTTCCAAACATCCCAATGCTGATAAACTATCGTTGACTACCGTAGACGTTGGTGGCGAAAGACCACTACATATTGTTTGCGGGGCATCGAATGTAGCAGCCGGACAAAAAGTAGTAGTGGCCACACCCGGCACTATGATCTATCCAACCCAAGGTGAACCCTTCACGATTAAGGCTGCAAAAATCAGAGGCGAGCAATCGGAAGGAATGATTTGCGCGGACGATGAAATTGGCTTAGGCGAGAGCCATGAAGGAATCATTGTGCTTACCACCACGGTTGCTAATGGTACACCCGCATCATCATTTTATAAAATTGAATCAGATTACACGCTTGAAATTGGACTTACTCCCAACCGTGCAGATGCCGCATCGCACATGGGTGTAGCAAGAGATATCAAGGCAGCAAAAAGACGGGTACTTTGCTCACCCTCCGTTGATTCATTTAAGCCGGACAACACTCAATTGACGATTCCCGTTGTGGTGGAATTGACAGAAGCCTGTCCACGCTATTCCGGTGTTACCATATCAGGTTTAACCGTGAGCGAATCACCCGATTGGTTAAAGAACCGATTGAAATCTATTGGTCTCTCTCCCATCAACAATATTGTTGATATTACCAACTTTGTATTACACGAAACCGGTCAGCCGTTGCATGCTTTTGATGCCGATGCGATCACCGGCAAAAAAGTAATCGTAAAGACGATGCCAGCCGGAACGAAATTCAAAACACTGGATGACAAAGACCGCTCTCTTTCAGCTGCAGACCTGATGATCTGTAACACCGAAGAGCCGATGTGTATTGCCGGTGTGTTTGGCGGAATCAAATCGGGTATTTCTGCCAACACAAAAAATATATTTCTGGAAAGCGCCTGCTTCTCTCCGGATTACATCCGTAAGACCGGCACGTATCACCAGCTGAAGACCGATGCTTCATTTCGTTTTGAACGCGGCACCGATCCAAACATAACCGTGTATGCCATAAAGCGGGCAGCATTGTTGATCAAGGAAATTGCAGGTGGGTCCATTTCATCCGAAATCATAGATGTATATCCCGTCCGGATTGAGAACAAGAACATCCTCGTAAGAGACAAGAATGTTACTCGCTTGATTGGTAAAAATATTTCAAGGGAAGAAGTCTTTTCCATTTTGGAAGGACTTGACATTGTCATAACAGAAAAAAAGGAAGATAGCTTCATGGTGTCCGTGCCTCCCTACCGGGTAGATGTAACACAAGAAGCGGATGTAGTAGAAGAAATACTGCGCATCTATGGTTTCAATAACATTAAACTCTCTGAAATTGCCGGCACCGATTATCTCGCAGAGTTTCCGGAAAAAGATAGCAACAAATTCAAACGCACGTTGGGTGGCTTGTTGGTAAGCAACGGGTTTTATGAAATCCTTACCAACTCACTCACCAATGCGGCCTATCAGCAAAAGCATTCACTGAAATTTGCTGGTGAGCCGGTTGAGATTTTAAATAAACTTAGCGAAGAGCAAGGGATTTTAAGACAGACGATGCTCTTCACAGGGCTTGAAGTGTGTGCGTATAACATCAACCGCAGACAAAAAGACCTTAGGCTTTTTGAATTCGGAAAAATCTATTGGAAAACCACTGAGGTGCCAACTACGGAAGATGTTACCGCTACTTACAAAGAGGAAGAGCGTCTCGCCCTTTATGTTACCGGTAACTATGAGACTGAAAACTGGCAAAACAAACCAAGGCCCGTCAACTATTTTGATCTGGCTCAACAGGTTTCTCACTTGCTGGAGAAATCATCCGTTTCAAACCTGAAGCAGGAAAAATTAAACGATCCGCTTTTTGATTATGGCATGCGCCTGATCAAAGGAACGAAGGAGATTGGAAAAATCGGGAAAGTAAAAGCTGCCCTCGTTAAGGATTTCGGCATCAAGCAGGAAATATTTTATGCGGACTTAAACACTGCCTTGCTTTTCAGGTCTGCAAACCCTAAGTTCGTTGTACAGGAAGTAGCAAGGTTCCCTGAAGTGCGGAGAGACTTGTCACTCGTATTAGATAAGCAAGTGACATTTGAAGAAATCAGAGAACTGGTGCTGGCAACCGAGAAGCGGTTGATTACTAACATCGTTGCTTTTGATGTGTATGAGGGAGATAAAATTCCGGAAGGAAAAAAAGCGTACGCGCTTGGCTTTACTTTGCAGGATGAAAACAAAACCCTGGCGGACGAGGAGATTGAAAAAGTAATGGCAAGATTGATGAGCGCGTTTGAAGGAAAGATGGGCGCACTGATTAGAAAATAGAAAACTGATTTGGACTGCTGGAATCATGATGCTGGTTAAAAACCAGGATTCAAACTTCCGACTACCGAATCCAAAATAATATCGCATGGACCAAGAAGCATTGAAATCCAGTTTGAATGGCCTGGAGAGAAAAATTTTAGTGTTGCTTAATGAGCACAAGACCCTAAAAGATGAATTGAAATCGCTAAAACTTGAGAACCATGAATTGAAGGCTGATGTGAAGAAAAGAGACGAACAATTGTCTCATTTTAAAAATCAGATTAAAATCACTAAAATTGTAGACCATATTAACCCGGAAGACGGAAGTATTTCGGAGTTGAAAAGGAAAGTGGACGAGTATATCCGTGAAATCGATAAGTGTATAGCTCATGTGAGCAGATAACCCGGAAATGTTGATGGACGAACTCTCAGTAAAAATAAAGATTGCAGACCGCGAATACCCCATGAAGGTAAAACGCAACGAAGAAGAAAAGGTGCGTGCGGCCGGCAAACTCATCAACGAGAAAATAAAATATTACCGCGACCAGTTTGGAATTGACGACAAACAGGACTTATTGGCTATGGTAGCATTTGATTGTTTGGTAGATAAAATGGCAGAAGGTGAAAATCTGCAGGAAATAGACCAAACCGTGATTGAAAAAGTGAATCAGATCAATCATTTGGTTTCTCAAGCTCTCTAACTCTCTTTCAAACTCCTTTCTTCAGTTTTGGTCGGTTGACCATCCGGGTGTTTTAACCTATAAAATACCTATACCATGGATTCAGTAACAGCAGGAGGAAATAGTTTGATTATCGTCATTCTATTGGCGATCATTTCAAGCATAATTTTAGCTCTCGTGATTGGGTCGTTCCTTTATAAGAGACGACTTAAGAAAAATCAAGTGGCCAACGAAGAGAAAGCCAGGCTAATCATTAAAGAAGCCGAATTGCAGGCCGAGAACATTAAAAAAGATAGAATTCTGGAAGCCAAAGAAAAATTCCTGAAAATGAAGCAGGAATTTGAAGATGACTCGAACCGCAAGAAAAACCAGATTATCAACAACGAACAAAAAATCAAGCAGCGTGAGGCACAGCTTTCCAAAGAGCTGGAAACACTGAAGCGCAAAGAGTCTGACATCGATGAAGAAAGACAAAGTCTGGCACAACAACACGAACTGGTAAAAAAGCGTAAAGAAGAGCTGGATAAATTCAACGCACAGAAGGTGGCTATCCTCGAAGGGATTTCAAAACTTACCGCTGATCAGGCACGCGATCAACTGATCGAATCTCTGAAAGAAGAAGCAACGACCAAGGCAAGCTCGTACATCAAAGACATCATGGAGGAGGCGAAATTAACCGCCACCAAAGAAGCCAGAAAGATTGTAGTGGAAACCATTCAGCGCACCGCTACGGAGCATGCCGTAGAAAACTGTGTTTCTATTTTCAACATTGAGAGTGATGATATCAAAGGAAAGGTAATCGGAAGAGAAGGTCGTAACATCCGGGCGCTGGAAGCAGCTACCGGTGTCGAGATCATTGTGGATGACACACCGGAGGCAATCATCATTTCAGGCTTCGATCCTGTGCGCAGGGAAATCGCACGCCTATCCTTACACCGTTTGGTACAGGATGGTCGCATTCACCCGGCCCGCATCGAAGAGATTGTAGCCAAAACCACCAAAAATATCGAAGATGAAATTGTAGAGATCGGTGAACGCACGGTGATTGACTTGGGTATTCACGGACTTGCACCAGAGCTTGTGAAAATGGTAGGCCGCATGCGCTATCGTTCTTCCTATGGTCAAAACTTATTGCAACACTCACGCGAAGTAGCCAACCTCTGCGCCATCATGGCCGCTGAACTTGGACTCAATGTGAAACAAGCAAAGCGTGCAGGTCTGTTACATGACATCGGCAAAGTGTGGCACGAAGAATTGGAAAAACCACATGCCATTGTCGGTATGGAACTGGCCCAAAAGCACAAAGAGCATCCCATCATATGTAATGCCATTGGCGCCCACCACGATGAGATTGAAATGACCAACATACTTTCACCTATCGTGCAGGCATGTGATGCCATCTCCGGTGCAAGACCAGGCGCAAGACGTGAGGTGATGGAACAATACATCAAGCGCTTGAAAGAACTTGAAAGCGTAGGCCTGAGTTTTGAAGGCGTAGAAAAATGCTATGCGATTCAGGCAGGCCGTGAGCTACGCGTTATTGTGGACGCAGAAAAAGCATCCGATGAACGCGCCTCCCAGTTAAGCTTCGACATTTCACAAAAGATTGAAAAGGATATGCAGTATCCTGGTCAGATCAAAGTGACTGTCATACGCGAAATGCGCAGTGTGGCATACGCTAAATAAAAAATACATTCATCTGAGATTCTAAAGCCCTGGAGACAGGGCTTTACTTTTGCTAAGCAGATAAAATAATTTATATGGCGCTAAATATTCTTTTAACGGTGACTTTTAACAAAGTTTATCCTACTATCTTTATAGATTAATACTAACAACCGTAGAGTAAATAATGACCCTTGTGAAAGCAACGTACATTTTAGCATCTCTTATTCTCTACACATTTTTTGCATACGGACAGCCAGCGGGTGTTGATACCCTTGCGCGGAGTAATGCCATTTACCTCACAAAACAGGCCTATCAGTCTACCATCGCAGGTAACTCACAAGTTTTTAATGGTATAGATTATATCGATCCGCTTCAAAAGAAAAAACTTAATGGTACCCCTTACTTTTTAAGTGACGAATGGCAAGAGGGGTTCGTGTTTTATGGTGATCATTTGTACGAGAATGTATCACTGCGCTATAACCTTTTCCTGAACAAATTGCTGATCGAGCACGTGCAGAGCCATGCCACCATTGAAATGATCATTGAAAAAATAAAATACTTTGGAATCAGTAACCACACCTTTGTGTGGCTTTCGAATTCCACTGCCCAAAGTGATGTTAAGGAAGGATTCTATGAAATTTTATATTCTGGCAATACAAAAGTGTATGCGAGAAGATACAAAACCATTAAAGAAGTAGCCGATCAGAAAGTAATGGTGACTGAATTTCTGGATAAAAGAAAACTCTACCTTTTTAAAGATGAACAATTCTTTGCCATCACCAACAAGGGTTCTGCCTTGAATGCCTTTGGTGATGATAAATCCGAAATAAAAAAATTCCTATCACAGCAGAAACTAAATTTTCGGTCTGATCCGGAAAGTGCCCTGGTGGCAATCGCGAACTATTACGATGATTTGAAAAAGTGATTATGAGAATCATTACCCGAGTCATAATTTTTGCAATCATTCTCCTGAGTATGACCCGGACCCATTCATGGAGCCAGACAGAAACGCGGGCGAGCGGAGACTTTAAAAACATCACCTTCATTCAGTTTGTTGAAGAACTTGAAAAGAAAACTGATCACCGCTTTTTCTTTAATCCGGCTTGGGTAGACAGCCTGGTCGTGAATATAAACGTGTCCGATAAAACCATTTCAGAAATATTGGACGAAGTACTTAGTGATACCGAGTTAAAATATGCCATCACTCAATCACACCAGATTTACATAACCTTAAAGGCCCCTGTGGCCATTGAACTCCCGATCGATTTTTTCGATAATAGCGTTGCCTCCAGGGATAGTCTTAAAAAGAACTATGACTACTCACGCTTTGCGGAAGACGAAAAAACAAAAACCGAAAAACTAATTGTTATTGGGTATAAAGGCTCAAACACAAAACCCACCGCCAGCATTGCAGGGTATGTGCGCAACGTAAATTCCGGAGAACCTGTGATTGGTGCCACCGTAATGATCGAAGACCCTTTGATAGGAGTTGCTACCGACCCGTTTGGCTATTTTTCCATTTCATTACCCAAGGGCCAACATCAATTGAAGATACGAAGCATTGGCATGAAGAATACAGAACGCAAGGTGATTCTGAATGCCGATGGAAAATTGAACATCGAGTTGGAAGAAGATGTCACGCCTTTGAAAGAAATCATTGTTGTATCGGAGCGCGATGCGAAAGTCATGAGCCTGCAAATGGGCACCGAAAAACTTGACCTTAAAACCATGAAGCAAATTCCACTCGCGCTGGGTGAAGTGGATATCATAAAAGCGGTGCTCACCTTACCGGGTGTGCAAAGTGTAGGAGAAGGAACCGTTGGATTTAACGTGCGTGGTGGCGCCACCGACCAAAACCTCATCTTATTTAATGAAGCAATCATCTATAACCCATCTCACCTGTTTGGATTTTTCTCTGCCTTCAACCCGGATCTGTTAAAGAATGTAGAATTATATAAGAGCGGAATTCCTGCCGAATTCGGAGGTCGCATTTCTTCGGTGCTGGACATCAGCACACGCGAGGGAAACAAAAAGAAATTTTCAGGATCAGGCGGCATCAGTCCCATTACCGGAAGGTTGGCATTGGAAGGTCCCATCATCAAAGAAAAAAGTTCATTCCTCATAGGAGCCCGTTCTACCTACTCAGATTGGTTGCTTAACCAAATTCCTTCCTCTGAATTGAAAGACAGTGAAGCATCTTTTTATGATGCTAATCTTAATATCAACCACGAGTTCAGCAGCAAAGATCACTTGCATGTTTCAGGCTACCTGAGTAATGACCGTTTCAAATTACAGAATGATACATCGTACAGCTATAGCAATAAAATGGCTGCTGTTAAATGGCGACACATATTCAATAATAAATTCTTTGCCGAACTGGGCGGAAACTACAGCGGCTATGATTACGCCATTGAAAGCAAAAAAAATCCTGTTAACGCATTTAATTTATCGTATGCCATACAGCAATCCAATATAAAAGCCGATTTCAATTATTTTTTAAACACGAAGCACACCATAAACTTTGGTGTTGGAACAATCTTCTACAAACTTTCTCCTGGTAGTCTGAACCCTCTGGGTAATCAGTCATTGATTGTTACTGACATTCTTCAAAATGAACAAGCCACGGAAAGTGCCCTCTACCTGGGCGATCAATTTGAACTGAACTCACGGCTTTCACTCTATGGGGGCGTGCGCTATTCACTATTCAGAAATACCGGTCCTCGTGATGTATTCATCTATGAGCCGGGAGTTTCGAAAGATGTAACTACCATTATTGACACGGTTAGTTATGCATCGGGGCAAAAGATTTCTACCTCGGGTGGACCGGAAGTGCGACTTTCCGCGCGCTATGTTCTGTCTGTAAAGTCGTCTCTGAAATTGAGCTTTAACCGGATGAGGCAGTATTTACAGATGCTATCCAACACAACAGCCATCGCTCCCACCGACATCTGGAAACTCAGTGACCCCTACATAAAACCTCTTCTGGGAGATCAGTTCTCAATTGGTTATTATCATAATGTAAAAGCCCTGGAGTTATCGGCAGAAGTATATTATAAAAAGATGCAAAACTTCCTCGATTATAAAGGAGGCGCAGAGCTGATTTTAAATCCACATATAGAAACGGATGTCATCAACGCGGAAGGGAAAGCCTATGGTGCCGAGTTTCTGATCAAGAAGCCCAATGGAAAATTAAACGGATGGCTGAGTTACACCTATTCGCGCTCGTTGATACGCACGCAGGGCGATTTTTCCTCAGAGGTAATCAACCGGGGTGAATACTATCCAAGCAATTATGACAAACCCCATGCGTTCAACTTTATCAGCAACTATAAATTCAACCGCAGATTCAGCATGTCTACCAACGTTATCTACAGCACAGGAAGGCCCATTACGTTGCCACTGGCGAAATATGATATTGATGGAACCTCGCGTTTGTTCTATTCGGATCGGAATCAATATCGCATACCCGATTATTTTCGAATCGACTTTGGTTTAAACATTGAAGGAAATCACAAAATCAGAAAGCTCGCTCATAGTTCATGGAACATTTCTGTCTATAACCTGACGGGAAGAAGAAATGCCTACTCGGTTTACTTCACCTCTGAAAATGGTGTAGTGAAAGGGTATAAACTCTCCATCTTTGGCAGTGCCATTCCAACCATCACCTACAACTTCAAATTTTAACACGATGAAAAAAGTTGCCTGGTTGTTGATAGTGCTGATAGGTTGCATAGATCCCTACATGCCTCCGGAAATAAAACCGGCAGAGGCCATTTTAGTGATCGATGGTCACATCGATTTCAATAGCACCAGTATTATTAAACTAACCCGTTCTCAGAATCTCTATGAAAATGGAGAAACCGTAAAAGTTGATGGTGCAATGGTGACGCTTGAAAATGAAAACGGAGTAAAGCATCCGCTGACCTCAGAGGGGAATGGAAACTATTCACTTGCACCCCAAGCATTAGCTCCCATAAAACACCGACTTACCGTGCGAACTCCGGACGCGAAGCAATACGCATCTGAATTTGTTGAAATAAAAAACAGTCCGCCCATTGACAGCGTATCATGGGCTGTTACACCGGAATTAGGTGTCGAGATTTATGCCAACACACACGGCACGGAAAGTAATATCGGTTACTATCGATGGAAATTTGAGGAAACCTGGCAGTATACCGCTGCCTATCAATCCGCCTATGTATACAATACTACCTTCAAATACGCAGAGCTTCGACTGGATGATATTTATAATTGCTGGCAATACAATTCATCATCCGATATACTGGTAAGCACCTCCTCACGTCTCAGCGAAAATGTAATCAGTGAATTCCCTCTCACCACCATTCAACAACGTGATGAAAGACTTCGCTATACGTACAGCATCCTTGTAAAACAGTACGCAATCGCTGAGGAAGCCTATGCGTATTGGAAGGAACTACAGAAAACTACGGAAGACCTGGGCACCCTATTCAGCCCTATACCTTCACAAGTAAGAGGAAATTTTAAAAGCATAACCAATCCGGAGGAGCCTGTGCTTGGATATTTTTCCTTAGGCACCAGTTCGGAGAAACGCATCTTTATCAATTCATCACAACTTCCAAGACCCAATACCTACAATACTCCGTATGAAGGTTGCGAGGCGTTTGAACTATTCAATGAAAATGTGTCTACGTTTTCCAGTGAACCCTTTTATTTATTAGCAGGAGGAATACCCAATCCAAACGGCCCCGGAATCATTGGATACTATTACGCAGTAACCCGTTGTGTTGACTGCCGGTCGGCCGGAGGAAAGAATGTAAAACCTGATTTCTGGCCATGATAAAGCGTCTATCAACCTTTGTATTATTTCTGCTACTCGCTGCATCATTAAATTGTTTTGCACAAAGAGAAACGCTCAGTGGCCTTGTTGAAAAATTGCAAAGCCATCAGCAAAATACCCTGCAGGAAAAAATATTTGTTCATCTCGACCGCACCTTCTACGTAGGCGGAGAAACCATGTGGTTTAAAATTTATTTAGTGGATGGATATTTTCACCACCCTCTCGATGTAAGCAAGGTGGTGTATGTCGATGTGTTAGATCGCAATCAAAAACCAGTGATCCAAACGAAAGTAGCCATCGGGAATGGTCGTGGAGATGGATCCGTCTCCATACCTACCTCCATCGATTCTGATAATTATACGGTAAGGGCCTATACAAACTGGATGAAGAATTTCAGTGCCGATTTCTATTTTCACCAAAACATCAGCATCGTTAATGTCTTTCAGCGCCTGAATGAAAAAGATAAGACTCCCAATATAAAACTGGATGCCCAATTTTTTCCCGAAGGCGGAACCCTCGTTGACGGTATCAAAAGCAAAGTGGCATTTCGCGTAGTTGACGCATCGGGCAAAGGCATCCCGTTTAGCGGGACAGTGCTTTCTGAAAAAGGAGATACTATTACCTCTCTCAATCCCTTGAAATCTGGAATCGGTCATTTCATACTCACGCCCCATGTAGAAGAAGCGTATCAGGTGATCATTAAAGAAAAAAATGGCCGCGTAACATCCGCTAAACTTCCTATCGTTCAATCCTATGGTTATGTAATGATGGTGACTGACACCTCTCAAAACAGAATAAAAGTCACCATTAAAGGAAAAGATGCTACTGGTACATCGTCACTGATTTATCTGATTGGCCACACCAGGCAAATCGTTAAAACGGCAACGGCACAAAATCTGATCAATGGTAAAATTTCGTTTCTGTTAAACAAAAAAGAATTGGGCGATGGCATTGTGCACCTTACCGTATTCAATCAGGGCCTGCAACCTGTGTGCGAACGACTCTACTTCAACCGGCCAGCAACTTCACTCTCTTTGTTGATGAGTTCCGATAAGCCGGTTTACGAACCGCGAAATAAAATCACTTTACAGGTTAACATAAAAAGCGATGAGCCGCAGTTTGCAAACGCTTCACTCACTGTTTTTAAAAACGACTCCCTGCAACAAATCAAACCGGATGATATACAAAGTTACTTGTGGCTTAACAGCGAACTGAAAGGCAACATAGAATCACCTGAATATTATTTTTCAGAGGATACCCATGTAGAAGAGGCTACTGATAACCTCATGCTTACCCATGGCTGGACGAAATTCAAATGGGATGAGGTGCTGCGTTCCAAAAGTAAGACGCCACTGTTCCTGCCCGAATACAGAGGACACATTATCACCGGAAAAGTATTTGATAGTAATTCTTCCAAACCGGCACAAGGCATACCTGCCTACTTATCGGCACCGGATAAAAGAATTCAACCCTACCTGGCGTATAGTGATGCCGCTGGTCATGTTCTGTTTGAGACCAGCCATTTTACAGGTAACAAAAAACTAATAGCACAAACGGGTGCCTATCATAATACTACGCGCATAGAAATTGATTCTCCCTTTTCAGAAGAGTTTTCCATTGGAAAAACACCCTTTCTAAAACTTTCTGCCAACCTGAAAGAATCGTTAACCGAACGCAGTGTTTCCATGCAAGCGGAAGATATTTTCTACCGTGGCAGGGTAAGAATGAACTCGGAGGTGCGTGATAGTTCTGCCTTTTATGGAAATGCCTCTGAACAATATCGTCTAGATGACTATACACGCTTTCCGGTAATGGAAGAAGTTTTGCGTGAATATGTGAAGGGTGTGCGGCTAAGAAAAAAAAATGACCACTTTATTTTCAAAGTGTTGAATGCTCCAAAGAATTTAGTCTTTGAAAATGAACCTTTGGTCCTGCTGGACGGGGTTCCCGTGTTTGATACCGATAAGATTATGGCAATGGACCCATTGAAAATCAAGTACGTAGATGTAGTCACCAATCAATATTACTTTGGAAAATTTACTTTTGACGGGCTGGTAAGTTACAGAACGTATCAGGGTGATTTGGGCGGCTTTCAATTTGATCCCGGCACCGTTATACTCGACTACGAAGGATTGCAATCAAAAAAAGATTTCTTCTCCCCGCGCTATGAAACACCTGCTGAGCGGCAAAGTCGTTTACCCGATGCGAGAAACCTGTTGCTTTGGGTACCTGATCTTACCATCAACGCTCAGCGACAGGATGTTGAGTTTTACTCTTCCGATCAAACAGGAACTTTTCAGGCTATCATTCAAGGCATTTCTAAAAACGGACAACCTGTCTTTCAATCACATACCTTTGAGGTGAAGTCAGCCACCCAGTGATGGGCTCATTTCAAACGATGTAGAAAAAAATTGCGATAGGGTTCTCTTATGCTATGCGTGAATGCCTTACTTTTAAAATCGAATTGATATAAACGTGACCCCTCCACGCATTGCTGTAAAGCTCATATTCTTCATCAATGGATTTGTGCACGCCAATTTAGCGTCACGCTTTCCTCGCATTCAGGAAATATTTTCCATCGATAATGGCACCCTGGGTATCGTACTTCTCTCCTCATCGGTAGGTGCGTTATTGGCTATGCCCTTTACAGGCTGGCTGATCATTCGCAACGGAAGCCGGAGAATAACGATTGTCGCAGTATTTCTCTATTGTCTTTTTGTACCGCTCATGCCCATCATGCCGGGCATTATTGGGTTAGCCTTTATTTTTTTCATTATGGGAATCACTGCTGGTATGCTCGATGTTAGTATGAACTCACAAGCGGTAATGGTGGAGCAACAATACGGCAAACCGATTATGACTTCATTCCATGCGTTGTTCAGCATTGGTATGGTGGCCGGTGCGGGGTGTGGAGCATTGTTTGTAAAATTACAAACCACGTTATTCCTCCATTTGAGTATTGTAATTGGCCTCAGTATACTCGGTGCGGCCTGGGCGCGTTATCATCTCATTCATGATAAACCCAAAGAAAAAATTGCCGAAGGCCCTGCCTTTCGATTGCCGAATGCGGCCATGATCAGCATTGGTGTGATTGCATTTTGTTGCATGCTGGGCGAAGGTGCGATGGCCGACTGGAGCACAAACTACATGGAAAAAATTGCCGGAGCGAGTAAGGCATTAGCCCCTATCGGATTATTCTCCTTTGCGCTGGCGATGACGGTCGGTAGATTTTTTGGCGATTCAATACGTGCAAAACTGGGTGATCGCAAACTGATGATTTATCTGGGCATCATTTCTACCGCAGGCCTATCGATCACCTTATTGTTAACACACCCCTATGTGGTCATCGTAGGATTGTTCATAACTGGATTGGGCCTTTCTTCTCTCGTACCGATTGCTTACAGCATAGCCGGTAACACGAAAGATCTTTCACCGGGTGTTGGCTTAGCCATGGTAACTACGGTGGGCTATTCTGGTTTTCTATTTGGTCCTCCTATCATTGGCTTCATTGCTGATTGGCAATCATTACGACTGGCATTAGGTGGCGTTGCTATTTTGTTTGTGATCATGACCATCCTGAGTGCGCGGTATAAATCGTAATTTCATCCATGAATATCGATCACATAGAACACGGTTCAAAAGGAGCATTTATCATTAAAGAAAATAATCAGCGGCTGGCCGAAATGACCTACTCCAAAGCAGGGGATCATCTGATCACCGTTGATCATACCGAAGTATCAGATGCTTTGCGCGGAAAAGGTGCAGGCAAACAATTAGTGAATGCAGCTGTAAACTATGCGGGAGAAAAGAATATCAAAATACTTCCGCTCTGCCCATTTGCCAAAGCAATATTTGATAAAACTCCGCAATTCCACGAGGTCTTAATCACATAATCACTCCTCGCAATTATGCCGCTAATTAACTCCTCGTATTCAAATCCTCCTTTCTATCTTTTTAATAGTCACCTGGAAACCGTAGTACCCAGCATGTTCAGAAAGGTTGAAGGCGAATACGAACGTGAGCGATTGGAATTAACCGATGGCGACTTTCTCGATCTGGATTGGATGAGAGCTCAAGGAGAAAAACTAGTCATCATCTCGCACGGGTTAGAAGGAAGCAGCGAAAGACATTATGTAAAAGGTGTTGCTTATTACTTTTATCAGCGAGGGTGGGATGCCCTTGGATGGAATTGTCGTGGGTGCAGTGGTGAGATGAACCGGTTGCCCAGATTTTACCACCATGGCGCTACGGAAGATATTGCTGCCGTAATTGATCATGCTATTCAAAAGAAGTATGCACGCATCGTCCTCGTTGGCTTCAGCATGGGTGGAAGCATGTCGTTAAAATATTTAGGTGAGCGAAAAGATCAATTGGCTTTCGAAATAAAAGCTGCGGTCACGTTTTCGGTGCCATGTGATCTGGGTTCCAGCGCCCGTGAACTGAACAAGCCCAACAAAAAATTCTACCTCAGCCGTTTCCTAAAAAAACTCGAGAAAAAAATAAGAGCCAAATCATTAAAGTTTCCTCAACTGATTTCATCCGAAGGCTTTGAGAACATCAAGACCTTTCGGGATTTTGATAATCGTTATACCGCACCGCTTCATGGCTTTGCAGATGCCGATGATTTTTACACAAAGGCCTCATCGGGATCCTTCATTTCCTCCATTCAAATTCCAACACTGATTATCAATGCAATCAATGATCCATTTCTATCGGAAGCGTGCTATCCATTTGACATCGCCAAAACAAGTGCCCATGTTCATCTGGAAACACCTGCACGGGGCGGTCATGTTGGATTTTCACTGGCTGGTGTGACGGAAAGCTGGATGGAGGTAAGGGCTTTTGAATTCGTGAACTCGCTTGAGAAGTAACCCGATCCAGTGGAAGAGGATTTGAGAGAAAGTTATGCAATGCGATGGTGCTTACTGGATGGGATTCCGGATCGTGCCAGATTACAGTCATCTTACCATCCTAAGTGGTTAAAGAAATTTTCCCATTCAAATTATCAACCTTGTCCGGAACGGCACCTCCAAAAATTGACTTCTTGCGCCAACCTACTTAACAAAGATATTTATGTGGAGCCAAAAGCGCATAAGTTTTAGTATCTTGATACCTTAATCTCTGGAATATGAAACGTATAATATTGCTCCTTTTGATCGCCTCGGGTTTTACCTCACTCGCCCAGACAAATGACGGTGTAGTCGATTTGAAGAAACACAAAATCGTGATGCAGTTCACCGATAGTGATTCACTTTCTCAAACGATCGTTTTGGGACAAGTAAAAAATATCCGCACCGCCTGGCCCAATGCTGATATCGAGGTGGTGTGCCATGGTGGCGGACTTGATTTATTACAAACTACTAAATCGAAAGTGAACAGCCAGGTTGCAGAATGGAGTGGCAAGGGTGTAGTCTTTGCTGCCTGCAACAACACCATGAAGAGAAGAAATGTTAAAAAAGAAGATCTGCTCTCGAATGTAATCGTGGTTCCATCGGCCATGATCGAACTCACGCTTAAGCAGGAACAAGATTGGGCCTACGTAAAAGGCGGACATTAATCTATATGTATTTATGAGAATCATCCGGCCCTTTTTATTAGTATGGGCGTTCAGTTGTTTTGCGATTTCCGTATTCGCACAAGGGTGGGATAATAAAGCACTCACCTGGAATTTTCCATTAAACAGAACGCACACGGGCATGCTGTTGGGAAACGGCACGCAAGGCCTGATGATCTGGGGGAAGGACAACCAACTAAACATTACCATCGGTCGGGCCGGATTCTGGGACCACCGCGGTGGCAATGAGTTTTCTGCGCGCACAACCTATCAGGATGTAAAAAATTTATTGGAAGCGAAGGATGAAGCAGGCTTGCGCAAAGCCTTTGAAGTTCCTAAGAAACAAGAAGGCCAACCACGCGAACCTCAACAGATGGGTGGTGGTATGTTAAAAATTACTTTCCCCGAGGAATTTAAACTCACCACCGGAAAATTAATTTTAGTCAATGCCGATATTAAAATTATTCTCCACGATCATGTTGGAAAGGAAAGAACCGTCACGATTGGTCAAGATCCCATGACGGAACTCACGTGGATTGATCTGCCTTCCGACTTAGCAGGAAAGGTGAAGATCACATTAAAAGCAGCAGGGGATAATGAGAAAGTTGCACAACGGATGGAACTGGTGAAAATCACACCACCCTCCTATTGGAATGAAAAAGGATTGACAGGATTTACACAATCATTACCCGATGATGTACCTCTTTCGATCGTATATAAAACTTCAAAGAACAGAATCTATATAAAGTCATTGCTTGGAAACGATGTGGCAGACTTGAAGAAGTCTGTTGAAAGTCTTGTCTCTGCTCCCATCGAATCACGCAATCAATGGTGGAAAAACTATTGGGCCGATGTGCCTAAAATAAAATTACCGGACCCGGTATTGCAGGAAATTGTTGACTATGGTTTGTACAAACAGGCGTGCAGCACGCCACCACAAGGAGTTGCCTGTGCGCTGCAAGGTCCGTTCATGGAAGAATATCAATTACCACCATGGAGCAATGATTATCATTTCAACATCAACATTCAAATGATCTATACCCCTGCGTTGGCCAGCAACCGGGCATCGCACCTAAACCCCATCTGGAATATGATGAGGGCATGGATGCCACAATTAAAAACCAACGGTGAAAAGTTCTTTGGGCGCGAAGGTGCCATGATGTTGCCGCATGCAGTAGACGATCGTTGCCGCGTAGTGGGCACCTTCTGGACAGGCACTATCGATCATGCCTGCACTGCGTGGATGGGTTATCTTGCCTGGCAACATTATGCGTATACCATGGATGAAAGTGTATTGAAAGAAATGGCTTATCCATTACTCATCGGTGCATTTGAAGGATACTGGGCCATGCTCGAACAAGTAGATGATGGTGCCGGAGGAAAACGTTTTAGTTTGCCGGTATCCGTGAGTCCAGAATTTCGTGGTGATGCCATGAACGCGTGGGGGCGCGATGCTTCGTTTCAGTTAGCCGCTCTGCACAAAGTAGCGAAGGTATTACCACTTGCTGCAAAAAAATTAAATAAACCGATTGATCCCCGCTGGGCAGATGTATCGAAACGACTTCCTCCTTACACAGCATGGCAGGATAGTCCAACCTCCAGAAAACGAATTGCACTTTGGGAAGGAATGGATTTAGTGGAAAGTCATCGCCATCATTCTCACATGGGTAGCATTTATCCTTTTGTAACGGTAGATCCCGCTGCAGCGGAACATAAAGAGATTGTACAATCCAGTATCAATCGGTGGGTGCTTCAAGGCATGGGCGCGTGGTCGGGTTGGTGTGTGCCGTGGGCATCTACACTTTTCTCGCGCACGGGAAATAGTGAAGCTGCTGTAAGCACATTGCATTACTGGAATGAAAATTTTGTGAATGAAGGCCGGGGCACATTGCACAACTCCAATAAACCGGGAGCGAGCATTTTCTCACATCCCATTTACGACAAGCTGCCATCAGGAACTCCCAACAATGAAATCATGCAACTCGATGCCGGCTTTGGCGCGTTGAGTGCTGTGTTTGAAATGCTGGTTCAAAACCGTGAAGATGGAATTTATGTGTTGCCTAATCTCCATTATCAATGGAAGGAACTGAGTTTTGAAAATATCCGCACCGAAGGCGCCTTTCAGATCAGCGCGAAGGTAGCGGAAGGAAAAGTGAAAGAAATTAAAGTAAAATCACTGGCTGGCGGAACATTGAAACTTGCTCATGGACTAGGTGATAAGTTTTTACTGAACGGAAGACCAGCTCTCGGTAGTAAACTGGAAAAAGAATGTGTAGCCGGTGAAGAAATTATCCTGACGAGATAAAACCCGTTGTGCACTTACTTCTTAAATGGTACACTTGCGGCCTTCAAAGTGCTGCGAAATTTAGGCAATGAACTCGGTCCTATACCATGAAGTTTTGAAATTTCTGCCTCACTAAACTGATCAGAATTCGTATTTTTTAGAGGATTTTTAAGTACCTTCTGTCATTTATTTTGCTGACATTAGCAGAACAATGAAGATATATAAGACACTTTTTGACTTATATAAATACGTTATGGCCAATTTGCTAAAAAAAGTTTAGACCTATGGAAAAATTAACATTTGACTGGACACTAAAGGACTTGACCGCAAGGAATTTCCTTATTGCTTTCAACAAAGAACC
>Ga0163153_10001533_pt1 | contig 36373 bp, 33 predicted proteins | sample OliLakLV19MP6IB1_FD_148629 | JGI IMG/M metagenome (GOLD analysis project Ga0163153, IMG submission 148629) | Freshwater microbial mat bacterial communities from Lake Vanda, McMurdo Dry Valleys, Antarctica - Oligotrophic Lake LV.19.MP6.IB-1 | ecosystem: Environmental > Aquatic > Freshwater >... | reverse complement strand
AGGATGATGAACAAGTGGAAGGTAAACCCACTTCTCTTTTTGTTCCGCATTTTTAAAATCAGTATAGAAGGCAGCAGGTTAATTTTTTTCACCTTTTTAGCCAGACCGAGTTTTTAAGGGACGACTATTTAACCGTTCAGAAAATAACAAATCGGTAGTAATTCCTTTCCAATAATTTTTGAATAGATTTAAGTCTATCTAAACCATCAAAGTAACATGAGTAAAAATAGAATCTCGAGGCGCAATGTTATAAAATCTGCGCTTGGCCTGGCAGGAGCTATGGTTATTCCATTTTCATCGCAAGCAAAGGCACTTGAACAGCGCGATAAAACTGCCGTTAAGATTACAAAACTTGAAACGTTTCTGGTAAAGCCCCGCTGGGTGTTTCTTAAAATTCATACCGATGCCGGGGTAGTAGGGCTAGGCGAGCCATTATTAGAAGGAAGGGCATTAACAATTCAAACAGCAATTAAAGAACTTGAACCCTACCTGATAGGCAAAGACCCGCGGCATGTAGTTCATCATTGGCAAGCAATCTATCGTCATAGTTTTTATAAAGGTGGCCCCATATTAACCAGTGCACTTAGCGGAGTGGATCAAGCACTTTGGGATATTAAAGGTAAGTTATTGAACGTGCCTGTTTATGAATTGCTCGGTGGCCCCACTCGTGATCGGGTTCGTGTTTATGGGCGCGCAAAAGATGCCGAAGAAACAAAGTTGCGGCTGGCAGAAGGTTATACAGTAATAAAAACTAGTGTTGCCAAAGAAAAGGGCGAGCCGGCACGCGTGGTTGAAAACCCGCGCTTTATAAAATATGCTGTCGAAAATTTTGCTGCTATGCGAAAGGCTGGGGGCGATAGCATGGACATAGGCATCGATTTTCATGGAGCTATTCCACCTCAAACATCAAAAATTTTAATAAAAGAATTAGAGCCGTATCAACCGATGTTTATTGAAGAGCCTTGTCAACCACAAAATGTGGATGTGTTGGCTGATATTGCGCGCATGACACACTTACCCATTGCAACGGGTGAAAGAATTTTTACCAAGTGGGGCTTCCGCGAAATTCTGGAGAAAGGGGCAGCATCAATTCTTCAGCCCGACTTATGTCATGCCGGGGGCATTACAGAAGGTCGCTTGATTGCCGGCATGGCCGAAGCCTATTATGCGGTTATTGCACCGCACAATCCTATGGGGCCAATTTCACTGGCATCGGGCTTGCAGCTTGCCGCCAGTATTCCAAATTTTTTAGTTCAAGAGCAAGTCTCTTTAGGTGAGGGATATTTAAAAAATCCTTTTCAATTAGAAAAAGATGGCACCGTACTTATCCCGAAAGGACCGGGCTTAGGAATTGAACTTGATGAAAATAAACTTGCCGATAAGATTGGCCATGACTGGAAAAATCCTGAGACCTATGATGCCCTCGATGGATCGGTGGTTGAGTGGTAGCTAACATCATAGTTTTTGAAAAATGAAAACCACTTCTAACTTTCGTTGGACTATTGTTGCCTTACTCTTTTTTGCAACTACAATTAACTACCTCGATCGCCAAATTATTGGCCTGCTGAAACCCATTTTAGAGAAGGAATTTGCCTGGACAGAAAGTGATTACGGTCGAATTGTTGCCGCTTTTACTGCTGCCTATGCGCTTGGCCTGCTGAGTTTCGGCCGCCTTATCGACAAGGTGGGAACAAAGATGGGCTATACAATATCGGTTGCAGTATGGAGTGTAATGGGTATGGCACATGCAGCAGCCAGCGGTGTAATTGGGTTTACTATTGCCCGCGTTGGATTAGGGTTAGGTGAAGCTGGAAATTACCCGGCTGCTGTTAAAGCAGTGTCGGAATGGTTTCCAAAAAAGGAACGTGCGCTCGCTACTGGTTTATTCAATGCAGGCACCAGTTTAGGTGTTGTTTTTGCCCTTTTCATTACGCCTTTTATCCTGTCGAAATATGGATGGCAAGAAGTTTTTTTAATTACAGGAGCGTTAGGTTTTGTATGGCTTATTTTTTGGTTGTGGCTATATGAAATACCTCAACGGTCAAAGCGAATAAGTAAACACGAACTTGATTATATCAATCAAGGTCAGGATGCAGACGATAATGTTCTTGACGATCAAACAAAATCTATTAGATGGGGTAAACTATTTACATTACCACAAACATGGGCGTATGTGTTTGGAAAATTTTTAATCGATCCAATCTATTGGTTTTTTCTATTTTGGTTACCCTCTTACTTCGCCTCCACATTTAATCTTGACTTAAAAAAGCTAAGTCCAGAGTTAATAATTATTTATGCTGCAACTACTATAGGAAGCATTGCCGGTGGCTATTTTTCATCGCTACTAATAAAACGAGGATCGTCAGCAATTAACGCGCGCAAAACGGTACTCTTCATCTTTGCAGTTATTGAGCTATCTATCATTTCGGCACAGTATGTAACCGATGTTTGGGTAGCGGTGGCACTTATAAGTATTGTTGTTGGCGTGCATCAAGCCTGGGCGACTAATATTTTTACAATGGCGTCAGACTTGTTTCCTAAACAAGCTGTAAGTTCAGTGGTGGGCATTGGTGGTATGGCAGGGGCAATCGGAGGTATCATATTTCCAATATTTGTTGGTTATCTATTAGATGTGTATAAAACATCCAACAATCTATTAGGAGGTTATAATATCTTATTTACTGTGTGCGGTGTAACGTATTTTATAACATGGGTAATTATACATTTGTTAACCAGAAATCGAACGCGGGTCTCACTTTCAACTATTCAAAATTGAGGTTATTACCAAATTAAGAACGCTACTATCTAGGGCTTTATCTTTTTTTCAGTGCAAATGCTATATACCAGCCGCCAGGTTTTGCACCCCTGCCACCACCGGCAGCCAAAGCAATATATTGTGTACCCTCTACTTCATAAGTAATTACGGTTGAAAAACCTCCGGCAGGTAATTGATATTCCCAAACTACACTACCTGTTTTCTTATCTAACGCACGGATGCGTTCATCTCTGGTGCTTGCAATAAATATCAATCCGCTGCCAGTAACGACAGGTCCACCATACGTTTCAGTTCCGGTAATCGGTATTCCTTTTTTAGTCAGTTCAGGAAATTCACCTAACGGAACAGTCCATACGTATTCGCCCGTATTGAGGTCGATAGCGTTTAATGTTCCCCATGGAGGTTTTACTCCGAGGTATCCATTCTGATCGGTGAAGCGTTGCCAGATTTGCATAAAATAGTCGGGCCTGTACGGAAACTCTGAATCCGAAACCGGTGCACTGACATTGGGCGTATGTTCGCTTAACTTCTTTGGTGGAATGATTTCGTTGTTTTTCAAATATCCGATAAGCGCCTTTCGGTTATCATCCGACAGATAAGGGAATGCCGGCATTCTGCCGTTACCTGCTTTGATGATGGCATTGATTTCATGATCAGCGCGTCTCTTGTGAATATCAATAAGAGACGGTATAATCGTACCGCTTCCGATTTTATCCTTACCATGACAAGGCGAACAATTTTTTGAGTATAAAATATTTCCGGGCGACAAAGAAGCCAATTCCTGATCACGATCTTTTTTGCTGATCATCGTTAACTCCCAAGGCGCATGATTGGCATTCTGATAAAGAATTCCATCCAAGTCAATAGCATTGCCACCCCATTCGGCACCGCCACTATACCCATATAATAATGTACCTTGTTCACTCGGTGGTTGAAATTGATTTTCAGTTTTCAATTCATGAAAGCGTTGCTTAACAAAAGCGTTGGCCTCAATGGAAATATCCGTGAGGTCATCTTCTGTGACGAGTTGCTTCATGAGCGGGTTTGGCTTCATTACAAATTTCTGTGTTGGATAAGGATGTTCTCCAGGCAAGCCATTAGTAGGTACGGATCTTTCCTCAATCGGAAAAATGGATTCACCATTGTCGCGATCCAATACATAGATATACCCATCTTTTCCCACTTGCGCCACCACCTCTCTTTTCTTTCCATTTTGCATGACGGTTGTGAGATTGGGTGGTATAGGAAAATCACGATCCCACAGATCGTGATGAATTGCCTGGAAGTACCATTTCAACTTTCCGGTTTCTGCTTCCAGTGCTATAATGCAATTCGCATAAAGGTTAGCACCCTCACGTGCCCCGCCAAAAAAATCCGATGACGGTGATCCAGTACCGAAGTAAACTACTCCGCGCTTTTCATCAACCGATAATCCACCCCAACAATTTACTCCGCCAATTTTTTTATACGCATCCGGTGGCCATGTTTCATAACCGGGCTCGCCTGGCTTAGGAATAGTATGAAACACCCATTTCAGTTTTCCCGTAATCACATCAAAGGCACGAATGTAACCTGGCGCAGAATCACCACCCTCGGAAACAGTTGATCCCATCACCACCGTATTTTTATAAATGACTCCGGGACTGGTTGCTGTTACGTTAAGGTCTTTCACATCATGACCTAAATCCGTATCCATTAGCCCTTCATGCAAATCCGTTTTTCCCTGATCACCAAACGTAGTGATTAGTTGACCTGTCACTGCGTTTACAGCATACAAAAAAGATCCTGCCGAGTAGAGAATACGTTTATCATCGCCATCTTCCCAATACATAACACCACGATTGGAATGAACCTTTGCACTGTTTGGTTCAAACTTCCAAAGTTGTTCACCGGTGGCCGCATTCAAGGCAAACAGATTTAGCTCAGAAGACGTACCATATAATATTCCATCCACTACAATTGGCTGACATTGTATTTCCCGTCTTGAGGGATATTTGATCGTATCATTGGCAAAATAAGTCCACGCAACTTCAAGATCGTTAACATTATTTGCGTTGATCTGTGTTAACGGTGAATATCGGTTATTGGCTTTGTTACCTCCATACGCAGGATAATTTTTTCCTGCTTCCATTAGGGAAGAACCTTTTTTCGTCTCGGTTGTCGTGCAGCTGCTAAGAACTAACAAACTTACTGTTACTAATCGCAATGTCATTTTAAATCTTGAAGTGTGTAAAACAGATAATTTATTTTCCATGTGACCATTTCACCTGGCTGGATGGTGAGATGAATGTAAGGTTCCGGACAGACCGTTTTTGGTGCCGACCAGAAAACCACTTTAACAAGCGGATGATCACTCGTAATTTTCACTGCTGCTCCGGTTTTATGATTTTCGATTTTGATATCATAGTCGCTGACGCTGTTGCTAAATCCCGTCAGCGATTTATAATAAAGATGTTCATTGTTGATCAGTTCCCGTTCAAAAAGAATTTTGTTGTCTTGTACTTTTCCTAAAGGTTGCACAGAAGGAGTTTCACTAGCGAGCGCAAATGGAAAGGAGACTTCAACATCATTGCTGACCGGTTGTTGATCGATTACAAAAAAATTGTGATCATAAACATTCGTTTCAATAACTTGCTTACCCGTATTTTTCAATGTGTGCGATAAGACTAATTCAGGCTTTCCTTTAGTCAACTGTACCGTCTTCTTGTACTCATACGCATAGTTCGTATCAACCAACTTCTGAGTAAACTTCACCTGATCTGATTTTTGCTTCGTCTTCCAGGTGCCTGAGTTGACATTCTTATACGGAGTTGCAAAAAAGTATTTTTCTTCTTCTGGCTTTACCAATATTCCCACACCGATCTTGAGAAAAGTATCTCCAACTTTTGCTGTCTCATAACCACCCGTTGAGAAATAGATTTTAACTAAACCAAAAATTACCGTCATGAAAATATTTATTGCTTGCTTATTTATGTTTGTGGGATTCTCATCGTTTGGTCAATCTCAAGATGAGAAGGCGGTTGATAATCTGGTAGAAAATTACCGCCTGGCGTTAATTGATCCTACCGAAAAAAATCTGAGTGCGTTAGTTCACGATCAACTTACCTTCGGACACTCCAGCGGCAAAATAGAAAACAAAGCTGAATTTTTAGAGGCTTTGATAAGTGGTAAATCCAATTTCAATTCCGTTGAGTTTAAAGACCAAACAGTTACAATTTCAGATAACGTTGCATTAGTGCGTCATAAAATGCACGCTGAAATTACGGAGAACGAAAAAAATAATAATATAAACCTCGGTGTGCTGCTGGTGTGGAAGAAACAAAAATCGGGTTGGAAGTTGATTGCACGGCAGGCTTATAAGTTGTAATTCTGCAAGGTGCCTCAAAGCGGTGAATTAAAATCCACCCTTTTTGTCGTTCCATTGTTAGCAATATTTTTAGGAGTTCGCTTTGGCGATCAGAATTATCTATTATTCAAACACACGTTATACTCCTCCAGTATTTTTACCAGGTTGGTGGATTTATAACCGGTTTGCTTCGATTTGACTTTTTGTGCCAACTCAGCGCATTCGGCAACGAGAGCCGACATTTTGTTTGGAAATCCTAGAATGAACCGATCTGTCAAAAAACCAACCTCTTCACCTTTTTTTATCACGCCCGAACTTGGCCCGGTTTGAATTTCTTTTTCTGATTTTGCATGGAAAGTATCAAACGCATTAAAATAATTTGCAATACTTAAAATATGATCATCTTTTGGCTCTATGCTATTCTGCCAATCAATTTCTTGACTAGTATAATAGAATAGATTAGCTACGCCTTGTAATTTCGGAATCATAAAAAATGTGTGCAAAGCATCCGCTCCGTTAATAAGAGCGGCATTAAAGGTTACGCTCTCCCGATAGATGCCATCAACAAAATACCCCTTAACCTCAGAAGGAGTAAGAAACGTAATCTTTCCATTAGCCCTAAATACTAACATACGTTCCATGATGTAGGGGTAATTATACTGAACTTCACCATTAACTTGCTCACCTTGTTTTGTAAGGTAATGGCCCGGTAAAAATCCATCTGCCGCTTTACCACCAATTACTCGGAAGTCCGTAAAGTCTTTTGCGCCAGAGTTATACAAAGGAACTTTATTTCGAGAGAACCATTGCCATTCTGACTGCGCGGTGGTAGAGAAAACAGGAAAGATTAGAATTAGCAGAATGCATAAAGCAAGATTTTTTTTCATAACCGAATACTTTTTAATTCGTCAAATATAGAAATCGGGTCGGTTTTTTCATAGCGGTCCTTTCCAAAACATCGCCATTTATGAATTAGGGCGATCTTGTGGGCTAGCAGAAATGAGTTATTGCGAGCTGCTGAACGAGAAGAATAAAAAAGATGCAGATAAAATTAAAAAATCACTTTCAGCCTTAATGATCTTCTAACATATGCCTGAATTGAAATGGCGCTATGGATATTATAGCAGGTAGGCAGTTATGGTTCTTGTTCTGGTTGGCATGATCATTTGTTTCAACCGGAAAAGGTGGCAATAGATTCATTTATGAACTATAAACGCCTATAAATCCTTATAAGACAACTACTTTAAAATTTTTCACCTTTGTTAAAATAATCTCCATCAGTGCCCGACTATGGGTATGTAACAACCTAGTTATGGGATGGATTTGGCAATGCAAGAGTTAAAACAAAACACATTTCTAAAGGAGAAGGACAAGCTGCTGGGATTTATCCGTAGCCGAGTGTCTACTGTGGAGGAAGCTGAGGACATTCTTCAGGATGTTTTCTACCAATTCATTGCAGGGTTTAAAACTATTGAGTCGCTGGATCGGGTAACCTCCTGGCTTTATAGTGTTGCAAGAAATAAAATTATTGATCGGTATAGGCGCGATGCTTCTCGGCCTAAGCGTACTGATTTTGAATTGCTTTCGGGTAAAGATGATGACGCTCCGCTTACGCTTCAAGAAATTTTACCTGATTTAGATAACACACCAGAAGCGACTCTACTGCGCGAGGCAATTTGGGATGAAATAACGGAAGCATTAGCTGAGTTACCCATTGAGCAAAGAGAGATTTTTATCCAGAACGAACTTGAGGATAAGAGTTTTAGGGAAATCTCAGAAGAAACTGGAATTTCGATTAACACGCTGTTATCACGCAAACGCTATGCGATTATGGCATTGAGAAAAAGTTTGCAGGTTTTTTATGATGACTTAACATCAGCTTAATATTTTGAGCTGGTTGAATAAAAAGATAAAGAGTAAATAGTAAATAAAGATATGAGTATGAAAACTGGAATGTGGGTTGGAAAAATTTTAATCATGCTGGTAATAGGTCTGGGTATTGCCTTTGGAATTAGCATAGGTACAATGTACTTATGGAATTGGCTAGTACCCGAATTATTTAACGGACCAATCATAAACTTCTGGCAAACCATTGGTCTGTTAGCGTTAAGCAAGATTTTCTTTTGGAGTTTTGGAAGTAAGTGCCATTGTCATCAAGGCCAGCGTGCAGGCGGCCCGTGGAAATACTACTGGAAAGATAAATGGGGTAAGATGTCGCCAGACGATCGCGAGCGAATTAAGCAAAAGATGAAAGAAAAGTGGTGCTACAAGGAAGAAAACACCCAGGCTGGTTCCTAGCCAGTTCAAACGGTTGCAGTATTTTGAATGAAAAATACCTGCAGTTTTTTCAAAAAACATTAAACAAATACTAAAAAGTGGCGTTGGAGGAAACTGTGGAAACTTTTGTAAAGTTAATAGTTTCCTTAGTTTTGCACCCCTTATGGAAGAATTTGAGACGAAAGAGAAAATTTTAGAAGGCACGGAAGCGCTGTTTATGAAGTATGGAATCCGGAGTGTAACCATGGAGGACATAGCTAGGCATTTATCTGTATCAAAGAAAACATTGTATCAGCACTTTGCTGATAAGGATGACTTGGTGTATAAGATGTCGCAGATGTATCTGGAGAATAGTTTTAAGCAGTACGATCAAATTGAAAAGAGTTCAAAAAATTCGTTAGAAGAGTTGAGTAAGATTTCGGTTTGTATGAAAATGGAAATGGAAAACTTGAACTCATCACTTCTCTTCGACTTACAGAAATACCATCCCAAAGCGTGGAACCTCTGGAATGATCACAAATTAAAAATTGGAGAGTCGGTTGTAAGAAATATCGTTCAAGGTATTGCGGATGGGCTTTTCAGGTCCAACATCAACCCGCAAATCATGGCAACTACCCGCTTGATACTTATTGAGGCGGCTTTTGATCCAGAAATATTCCCAAAGGATCGTTTCAATTTTGTTGAAGTACAAATCCAACTGTTCGAATTATTTGTTTATGGCCTTTGCTCCGATAAAGGAAAGAAGATCTATCAGAAATATAAAGAAAATAACACCCTCACTTTAAATCAACCAACCAATGATTCAATTTTATAAACTAACAGGCTGGCTAGTAGGTTTGCTGTTAGCAACTCAGGTTAGTGCCCAACAATCTTTTACACTTGACCAGTGTATTGATTATGCACTAACTAATTCAGTAAATGCACAAAATGCATTATTAGATGAGCAAATAGCCGCTGCCAAAGTCAAGGAGACCATTGGCTTGGGGCTTCCTCAAATCTCAGCGGACGCCTCGATAGTCCACAATCCGAAACTAGCCAGATTTTTTACCACCTATACGGGTGCGGGCGGCATTGTTGGAGACTTGTCTGCGGTTCCGGGTATTCAGGTTGGTGACGTGATAGCCGCGAGAAACTTTTTTCAATTACAATCGAGCGGTGGAGCAAGCGCTACAGTCAATCAATTGTTATTCAATGGGTCTTATTTAGTGGGCCTTCAAGCTTCTTCAACCTATAAGGAGTTGGCCGTAAGAACCAACAATCAAACGAAAGAGCAGATCATTCAACAAGTAATGAAAGCCTACTATGGTGTGCTGATTAATAAAGAGCGAATTGGCCTTTTTTCCAATAATATTGCGCGTGTAGATTCATTACTTAGCAACACGAAGGCATTGTTTGAGAATGGTTTTGCAGAATCAATTGATGTTGATCGAATTCAGGTTACGCTCAATAATTTAAAGACTGAACAAAATAAATTCTTAAATCTTAACGAATTGGGAATTGAACTTTTAAAGTTCCAAATGAACTACCCGATGGATCAAGCATTGGAAGTGGTTGGAAACATCAATGAAGTTCAAGTTGATACCAACCTGGATCAATACATTGACGGCTGGGATTATAAGATTCGAACGGACTATCAAGTGCTTGAAACAAATCGAAAACTTCAAGAATTAAATGTCAAAAATCAGTATGCTGCATTCATGCCTTCTCTCAATGCATTCGCAACATTTGGGTATATAACTCAATCGCCTCGGATTGGTGGCTTGTTTGAAACAAACACTACCATTCAAGATGAGGGCGGCCTGGGGCCTGATAAATGGTATAACTATTCTCAGCTTGGGGTTAGTTTGAGTGTGCCAATTTTCTCAGGATTTCAAAGACATTATAAGCTTCAACAGCAGAAAATAACCTTACAAAAAGTAAATAATGGTTTTCGAAGTTTGAAGAACGGAATCGATCTTGAGATTAAACAATCATCTCTCATGTACGAGAATGCCATCGAAACCCTGGAGACCCAACGCGAGAATATGGACCTGGCCAGTAAGGTAGCTAGAGTGACTAAAATAAAATATGAACAAGGTGTAGGCTCAAACATTGAAGTAATTGATGCTGAGAACAGCTTACGGCAAGCCCAAACAAATTTTTATGGCGCCATGTTCGATGCAATGATTGCTAAAGTCGACTTAGATAAAGCTTATGGAAAATTACTCCAAACCAAATAATAACAAACAACCTCATTACACTATGAAACCAAAATATACCATTCAATTAACAATGTTGTCTCTTGCTCTCGTCATCTTGGCAAGCTGCGGTGGCGCATCTTCCGACACTGCGAAGTTGGAAAAACTAAAAGCAAACCAGGCTGAGTTATCAAATGAAATCTCGGCCCTTGAGAAAGAACTTGCTAAATCAAATCCCGAAGCAGTAACCGTTCGCAAAAAGGAAATTGTAATAACAACCCTTGCACCTAGAAAATTTGATTATTTTGTTAAAACCCAGGGAATGGTTGAATCGGAAGATAATATTTTGGTTAGCGCTGAGGCGATGGGTGTAATTACTTCTGTTTTAGTAAAAGAAGGTCAACGTGTTCAAAGGGGTCAAGTGCTGGCGCAGATTGAAAATAAGATCACACTACGTTCTATAGAAGAAGTTAAATCAGGATTGCAGTTAGCGACAACTATTTATGAGAAGCAAAAGAATTTGTGGGATCAGAAAATAGGGACTGAAGTGCAATTTCTTCAGGCAAAGAATAACAAGGAGGGTCTTGAAAAAAGATTAGCCACCCTGAACGAGCAGCTAGATATGGCTAGGATTAAGACGCCTATTAACGGAACTATAGAACAAGTAAATGTTAAGATCGGTGAAAATGCGGCACCCGGAGCTCCGGCATTTAGGGTTATCAATACTACTGATTTGAAAATTGTGGCAAGCGTTTCTGAAGCTTACGTTACTTCTATTAAGAACGGTGACAAAGTGAAAGTAAGTTTTCCGGCTTTGAATAAAGAAATAGACGCGCGTGTAACGTTTGTTGGTCGTAACATCAATCCCCTTTCCAGGTCGTTTCCGGTTGAAATAGATTTACCATCGCTTGCTGATCTTCGCCCAAGTATGACGGCAGTGCTACGGGTAATTTTTAATACAGAGGAAGAGGCCTTGTGCGTGCCAATTAATGTTGTGCAGGAAATAAATGGTAAGAAGATAGTATATGTAGCCGAAATGGATGGCCAACAATTGGTTGCCCGAAGGAAAGAAATAGAAGTTGGCGGTGTGTATGATAATCTCGCTGAAGTAAAAAGCGGTCTTAAACAGGGTGATAAAGTAATCACCGTAGGGTACCAGGGATTAAATGACGGAGAGTTTGTTAAGATATAAAGTTTGAGCCACAGAAGTTTATAAGCTCCAACTAATTAATCACTAGCTATTGTTATGCAAGACATCGAAAAAGAATTCAAACCGACCAGTTGGTCCATTGATAATAAAGTAAGCATTTATGTAGGCACAGTAATTATCTGCTTGGCAGGTATACTTACCTATATTGGATTGCCGAAGGAAAATTTTCCTGAGGTTGTCTTTCCTCAGATTTTCATTGCCACTATTTACCCGGGGGCAGCACCGTCTGATATCGAAAACCTGATTACCAAAGAGATCGAGAAGGAGGTAAAATCTATCTCTGGAGTAAAGAAAATTAAAAGTAATTCAGTTCAGAGTTTTTCAAATGTAATTGTAGAATTTGAAACGGATATTGATGTTGATAAAGCAAAACAAGACGTAAAGGATGCTGTAGATCGAGCCAAGCCCAATCTTCCCAGCGACTTGCCTGACGACCCAATTGTGCAAGAGATTGATATTTCAGAAGTACCAATCATGAACGTTAATCTCTCGGGAGATTATGATCTTCAAACGCTAAAAAAGTATGCCGAGCAAATGCAGGATGCCATTGAAAGCATTCGAGAAATAAGGCGTGTGGATATTGTAGGAGCGCTTACTCGCGAAATACAAATCAACATTGATATGTTTAAACTTGCGGGTGCGGGCGTAAGCCTAGATGACATCTCAATGGCTGTTGGCGGGGAAAATGTGATCATTCCGGGTGGACAGATTTCGGTAGATGGAATGAAACGATCGCTAACGGTGAATGGCGAATTTACCTCAGCCGCTCAAATTGCTAACATCGTGATTGGTTCAACGATGGGGGGTAAAATATATTTAAAAGATATAGCTGAGGTAGTCGATTCACATAAAGAGCAGGAGAGCTTTGCCCGATTAGACGGGAAAAATGTAATCACATTGAACGTTATTAAACGAAGTGGTGAGAACTTGATTATTGCTTCTGATGAAATAAACATAATTGTAGCGCAGTATCAAGCCGATGTATTGCCTCCCGGAGTAGACGTAACCATAACTGCCGATCAATCGGACAATACAAGAATTACCTTACACGATTTGATCAACACGATCATTATCGGTTTTATTTTAGTTACCGTTATCCTGATGTTTTTCATGGGCGCCACCAATGCAATTTTTGTTGGACTGTCTGTGCCGCTTTCAAGTTTTATTGCTTTCCTTGTATTTCCCTCAATTGGATTCACGCTCAACTTGATGACGTTGTTTTCATTCTTGCTGGCACTTGGCATTGTAGTAGATGATGCTATTGTTGTAATTGAAAATACGCATCGAGTATTTGATAATGGTAAGGTACCAATTCGTAAAGCTGCAAAGATTGCTGCGGGCGAAGTATTTATGCCTGTGCTTTCGGGTACGCTTGTAGTACTTGCTCCATTTGTGCCGTTGGCATTTTGGCCAGGTGTTATTGGAAAGTTTATGTTCTTCCTGCCCGTTACCTTAATTGTAACATTGATTGCGTCTTTAGTAGTAGCCTATATAATGAATCCCGTATTCGCAGCGGATTTTATGACTGCGGATGACCACGATCACAAGAAATCTAAATTCTCGAAAGGATTTAAAGTAACGGCCATTGTATTTGGTTCGCTTGCGCTGATGGCTTATGTAACTGGCATTAATGGATTGGGAAATTTTGCGATCTTCCTTTTCGCGGTGTATGCATTATATCACTTCTATATTTCCAGAGTAATCTCATCGTTCCAAACAGTAGGCTGGCCGCGGGTTCAGGAAAGATATAGGAAAATGGTTAGTTGGTGCTTGGTAGGCAAACGTCCGGGTTTTATATTGGTTAGCGTGGTTGCTCTTTTCTTCTTCTCAATCTGGTTTACCAGTGTGCGTAAACCTCCGGTTGTATTTTTCCCGCAAGGAGATCCAAATTTTATTTTTGCGTTCATACGATTGCCTATAGGCACAGATCAGCGAGTAACTGATTCAGTATCAAGGGTTGTTGAACACCGTGTAACATCGGTGGTTGGTAAAGACAATAAGATTGTTAAGTCTATTATTTCTAATGTGGCTGTTGGTGCTTCTGAAGATCAGTTTGCAGCAACTAATGCACAGCCACACTTGGGTAAGGTAAGTGTTGCTTTTGTAACGTTTGCAGACCGAGACGGGCAATCGACTAAAGAATATTTAGGTAAGATTCGTGAAGCCGTGAAAGGAATTAAAGGCGCTGAAGTTTCGGTAAATCAGGAACAAGGCGGGCCTCCAACCGGTAAGCCAGTGAATATTGAAGTAGCGGCTGAGAATTTTGACAATTTGGTTGTAACTGCAGGTCGTGTGAAACGCTACCTGGATTCACTTCAGATTCCTGGTGTGGAAGAGTTGAAGTCAGACTTTCAAAATGATAAACCCGAGATTGTAGTAAAGATTGATCGTGAAAAAGCAAACCGCGAAGGAATTTCTACTGCACAAATTGGGATGGCGTTAAACACGGCTATCAATGGTCGCGAAATCTCAAAGTTCAGAGATGCCAATGATGATTATGATATTACGCTTCAAGTAAATGAATTGCAAAGAAACGATATCAACACACTTATGAACTTGCCATTGACGTATCGCGACATGGCAAGTGGTGGTCAGGTTCGCCAGGTGCCTATGTCGGCAATAGCTAAAATTGAATATTCAAATAGCTTTGCCGGAATTAACAGGATTGATCAAAAACGTGTCATTACAATTTCTTCGAATGTGCTAGGTGATGCCAATCCAAACGAAGTTGTGGCATCGATTGAGAAGAAACTTTCATCCTTTAACGCACCTGATGGCGTCACCATCAAAATGACTGGTGAACAGGAAGATCAGGCCGAAACAAGTGCATTTCTTGGGGTGGCCGCCATGGTTGCAATTGGATTAATTTTCATGATTCTGGTTACACAATTTAACTCTATAAGCAAGCCGATAATCATTTTGGCAGAAATTGTATTTAGCGTAATTGGTGTTCTTCTGGGATTTTCAATTTTTAAAATGGAAATTTCAATTGTTATGTCTGGCGTTGGCTTAATGGCCCTCGCAGGAATTGTAGTGCGAAATGGAATCTTACTTGTTGAATTCACTGATTTATTAATTTCACAAGGAGTAGAATTAAAAGAGGCAATTATTGAGGCTGCAAGAACCCGTATGACTCCTGTGTTGTTAACTGCCATGGCTGCTACGTTGGGCTTAATACCCTTAGCCGTTGGTTTCAACATTGACTTTATCACACTTTTTACTGAATTCAATCCTCATATTTTCTTTGGTGGTGATAACGTAGCTTTTTGGGGACCACTTTCGTGGACGATGATTTTCGGACTAATCTTCGGAACATTCTTAACGTTGTTTCTGGTACCCGTAATGTATTTGATGACAGCTAACCTGAAGTCACGTATCTTCAAAAAGAAAGATCAGGACGTGGTTGCTGGCAGCATAGCTGCTCATTAAAAGTAGGTTATAATATTTTGAATCATCCTGCGTCTAACAGGATGATTTTTTTTTCCAACTGTATGCGCATTAGAATTATGACATTATTTTTCTTCATCATAGCCTTTCTTCTTGTAGACATCTATGTATTTCAGGCAATACTTAGTGTAACGAATAATCTATCACCAACTTGGCAGCTTTCTATTCGAATAGGCTTCTGGATTCCAACAGCGCTCTGTATTGCTGCTTTATTCTGGTGGACTTTTGCCGATCCCTATAACATAAGCGCAAGTATGCGTAATTGGATAATTACTGGATTGTTTGCCACTTATTTTTCTAAACTCTTTGCAGTAGTATTCTTGTTAGTTGATGATGTGCAGCGCCTCGTTCGTTGGATGGCGAATGCTTTTTATAAAGGTCCTTCCAATGCATTACCTGGTGAAGTAATCAGTCGATCGGAATTCTTATCTAAAACAGCCTTGGTGGCAAGTGCGATTCCGTTTGGAACGATGGCGTATGGAATAATTTCCGGAGCCCATGACTACCGCGTGAAGCGAGTAACCGTGAAACTTCCAAACCTTCCGAAATCTTTTGATGGTATTAAGATTGGCCATTTATCTGATATTCATTCCGGAAGTTTCTTTAATAAAACAGCCGTGAAGGGTGGCGTGGAAATGATGATGAATGAAAAACCCGATCTTATTTTCTTTACAGGAGACCTGGTGAATAACGAAGCAACAGAAGTTAAAGAGTATTTAGATGTATTTAATAAACTGCGTGCACCTCGTGGTGTTTTCTCTGTAACAGGTAATCATGATTATGGAGATTATAAAAGTTGGGAAAGTCCTGAAGCCAAGCAACAGAATTTTAAAGATTTGATTGAGGCACACAGCCTGTTAGGTTTTAACCTACTTAAAAATAGCAATCAATTCATTGAAGAGGGTAGCGATAAACTCGCCATCATTGGAATCGAGAATTGGGGTGCTGGTCGATTCTCCAAGTATGGAAAATTAGACGAAGCATACAGAGGCACCGATGAAGCAGCGGTAAAGCTTTTACTATCACACGATCCCAGTCATTGGGATGCTCAGGTTCGTAAAGAGTATAAAGACATTGATGTTTCATTTGCAGGTCACACACACGGATTTCAATTTGGTGTAGAGCTAGGCAACTTTAAATGGAGTCCATCACAATATGCTTACAAGCAATGGGCAGGATTATACTCTGAAGATAATCAACACTTATATGTTAATCGTGGATTTGGTTATTTGGGCTACCCGGGTAGGATAGGGATGCCACCTGAGCTTACAATTATGGAATTGAAGCGTGCGTAAGATTACTCTCAAGCAAAGTATCGCGTTGGTGTCTTTCCGGTTATCCTTTTGAACGTGCGATTAAAGTGCGATAAGTTGGCGAATCCAGTTTCGAAGCAAATCTCTTGAATACTTTTTTCTTTTTCGATTAACATTTTACAAGCGTTACTCACACGCACTTCATTAAGAAAGTTTGTATAGGTTTTTCCGGTGCGCAATTTAAAGTATCGGCAAAAAGCTTCCGCTGATAGATTTGCCACATCAGCAACTTCTTTGATTTTTACTTTTCGCAAACTCTGCGTTAACGTAAATTGAAGAATATCATTCATGCGTTTACCCTCTGATCCACTAAATCTTATTTTAGAATCGGCCACCGAAAGTGGTTTTAAATCCGAGGATTCGCTTACTATCTTGAGCAGTTGAATGAATGAAAGTAGTCTTTCAATACCAGTTGCTTTGATTAAGTCTTCAATTAGCGCTGTCAGTTTATGGTTAGTATCATTTTCAATGCGATAGCCAACACCTGCATTAGCAATAAAACTTCTAATGCTAACTAATTCGTTTAGTTGCCAAAAGTTTTCACCGGCATATTTTTCATCGAAGTAAAGTGAAATACCAGTTACTCGTGCCTTGCTTTTATTACTTGATTCATCACTTCTAAAAACATGCGGCTGATTGCTTCCAATTAAAAAAAGATTGCCGCTAGAAAATCGACCAACATAATCACCCGCGATTAGCGTTCCGGCTCCCTTTTTTATCAGCATGATTTGGGTTTCCGGATGTTGATGCAATTTATCGTAAAACTTTGATGCGCTATCAGTTTGAATCCGAAAGGCTTCCTTGATGATCTTGGGAACTTGAAAGGGTATTACCTTCACACTACACCTATTTTGACATTTAATTTTACCAATCCATTTCAAAAATAGTCAAAATAGTATCATGTTCTATTATTACTGACGTAACTGCTGCCTTTGCAAGTTTGTATCTTTGATCTACAAAAAAATTAAACCAACTGCTATGTCTATTCAATGGAAAGGTGTTTTCCCCGCTCTTACCACAAAGTTTACAACTGATGATAAACTTGATTTTCCCCTTTTTGAGAAAAACCTAAAGGCCCAATTAGATGCAGGTGTTGAAGGAGTAATCTTGGGAGGCTCGTTAGGTGAAGCCAGCGTGCTGAACAATGATGAGAAATTCGACCTAGTGAAATTTGCGGTTGATAAAATTGCTGGTAAGGCTCCGGTAGTGATGGGTATTGCTGAAGGCAGCACACGCGAAGCGGTTAAGCTCGCTGCCGAAGCGGAAAAGTGTGGTGCCAAAGGTTTGATGATGTTGCCTCCGATGCGCTACAAATCAGATCATCGAGAAACCGTTGCGTATTTTAAAGCAGTAGCCGAGACGAGTAGTTTGCCAATAATGATTTATAACAATCCTGTCGATTATAAAATTGAAGTTACGCTTGACATGTTTGCCGAACTGGTTGAAAATAAAAATATACAAGCGGTTAAAGAATCTACGCGCGATGTTTCAAATGTTACTCGAATGATCAATAAGTTCGGAGATCGTTTTAAAATTTTATGTGGCGTTGATACCATAGCCATGGAGGAATTAATGCTTGGTGCCGATGGTTGGGTAGCAGGTCTAGTGTGTGCATTTCCAAATGAAACTGTGGCAGTTTATAAATTAACTAAGGCAGGTAAGATTTCAGAAGCGCTAAAGATTTATCGCTGGTTTCTTCCGTTGTTGGAATTAGACCTTCATCCTAAACTTGTTCAATACATTAAACTAGCCGAACAGGAGGAAGGTATTGGTTCTGAAACTGTTCGTGCACCGCGATTAGCTTTAGCAGGAGAAGAGCGCGAACGTATTTTAAAACTTATACGAGATGGAATTAAGACAAGACCGAAGCTGGATGCTTGAGGTTCGAAGTTCGATTTTCGAGGTTCGATGATAGAAGGTCGATATCGGATACCGAATACTGATTACTAAATACTAACGACTCAATACTTAAAACTATTTACTATGTATAAAGAAGCAACCCCTGAAGAAGTTGATCAAACCTTAAGAGAGGCTCAACTGGCCTTTCTTTCATATAAAAATTTGTCAGGTAAAAAGAAAGCAACATTTCTTCGCGCTATTGCGGATGAAATTGAAGCCCTGGGCGCTGAGTTAGTTTCAATGGCAATGAAGGAGACAAATCTTCCTGAGGCCAGGATTATTGGTGAGCGCGGGCGTACTACACATCATTGTCGCATGTTTGCGGATTTAGTTGAGGAAGGTTCGTGGTTGGAGGCAAGAGTTGATACTGCAATATCTGATCGTACTCCAGCACCAAAACCTGATCTTAGAAAAATGTTAGTACCACTAGGCCCAGTAGTTGTTTTTGGTGCCGCGAATTTTCCTTTGGCTTATTCAACCGCAGGTGGCGATACTGCTTCTGCATTAGCTGGTGGTTGTCCGGTAATTGTAAAAGCACATCCTGCACATGCGGGCACATCCGAACTTGTTGCTAAAGCAATCTTTAAAGCAATAGAAAAAACGGGAATGCCCAAGGGTGTTTTTCAACATTTATACGGAGCAGGTTTTGAAGTTGGACAAGCATTAGTAAAAAATCCACTGACAAAAGCTGTGGGATTTACCGGATCGTTAGCAGGTGGTAAAGCGTTGTTTGATTTAGCTAATCAACGCCCCGAACCAATACCGGTATTTGCTGAAATGAGTAGTATAAATCCGGTAATTCTTTTACCTGAAACATTAGCTCGTGATGCAGCAAAGACAGCAGCAACATTAGCGGGTTCTATCACGCTTGGGGTTGGACAGTTTTGTACAAATCCAGGATTGATACTCGCTATTGAAGGAGCAGGGTTAGATCAATTTATTAAATCTCTTGGTACTGAAATAGAAAAGGTAACACCTGCACCTATGTTGCATCAAGGTATTGCTGATAATTATTCTAAGAAACTAAAGAATGCATTAGCTCAAAAAGGTATAAAGGTTGAAGCGTCTGCTTCAGTTGAAGTAACCTCCGCTCAGGGAAGACCAACTGTTGCATCTGTTTCCGCATCTGATTTTTTAAAGAATCCCGCCTTAGCGGAAGAAGTATTCGGTCCTTTTTCATTAATTATAAGATGTGCCGATTTAAAGGAATTGAATACCGTTGTTAATCATACTCATGGTCAACTTACGGCAACCATCATTGCCGATGAAAGTGAAATATCAAATCATAAAAGTCTATTGAACACACTTGTCGAAAAAGCAGGCCGCTTGGTTATTAATGGTGTGCCTACAGGTGTTGAGGTTGTTGCTGCTCAAAATCATGGCGGTCCATTTCCAGCTACTACCGATTCGCGCTTTACAGCTGTTGGTACCGATGCAATCAAACGCTTTGTAAGACCTGTTTCCTTTCAAAATTTTCCAGATACTTTATTGCCCGATGAATTAAAGGAATCGAATCCTTTAAATATCTGGCGACTTTATAATGGAGAGTTAAGGAAATGATACTTGTCATTGGATACTGGTCTCTTGCTATCGAGTAACCACCGACAAGAGTCAAGTATCCAATAATCAAAAAAATGTCAAATATCTAGAACGTGAATTCAGGAACATTCAAATGCATTGATGCTCACACCTGTGGCAACCCGGTACGTTTAGTTGCCGAAGGCGGCCCCGTGTTGGAAGGAAAGAGCATGAGCGAAAAGCGACAACACTTTTTGCGTGAGTACGATTGGATAAGAAAAGGATTAATGTTTGAGCCACGCGGCCATGATATGATGAGTGGCAGTATTTTGTATCCGCCTTCCGATTCAGCCAACGATATGGGAGTTCTCTTTATAGAAACCAGTGGCTGCTTACCCATGTGTGGACATGGAACTATTGGCACCGTAACCATTGCTATCGAAGAAGGATTAGTAATTCCAAAAACACCGGGTGTTCTGAATCTTGAAGTTCCGGCTGGTTTGGTACGGATTGAGTACAAGCAAGAAGGTAAGAAAGTAAAGTCTGTTAAGCTCAGAAATGTTAAAACGTATCTGGCGGCAGAAAATATAAGTGCCGAATGTCCCTATCTTGGCGAGTTAACCTTGGATGTTTCTTACGGTGGAAATTTTTATGCCATTGTAGATGTACAACAAAATTTTAAAGGCATTGATCATTATACGGCCGATCAACTTGTATCGTGGAGTAGGGAGTTGAGGAAAGACATTAATAAGAAATACTCCTTCGTGCATCCAGAAAATCCTACCATCAATGGCTGCAGTCATATTTTGTGGACAGGCAATCCAATTGACCCAACCTCGACAGCGCGCAATGCCGTGTTTTATGGAGAGAAGGCGATTGATCGCTCGCCCTGTGGCACAGGTACTTCGGCAAGGCTTGCTCAATGGTATACTAAAGGAAAACTAAAGCCAGGTGATGAGTTTATTCACGAAAGTATTATTGGCTCAAAGTTTATAGGTAGGATAGAAGAAGTAACCGAACTTGATGGCAAACCTGCTATCATTCCAAGCGTAGAAGGGTGGGCTAAAATTTACGGACATAATACAATTACGATTGATCCTGATGATGATCCGTATGCGTATGGTTTTCAGGTTATATGAAAAATTTTGAATACTCCTTATGGAACCTTAAATTTAGTTATGGAAACGATATACCGAATAAATGCCAATGAATTGTCTGAAGAACTAATAAAGTCTATTCAGGCAGCTTTTGAGGGAAAGGAAATTGAAATCAAGGTAACTGATCAACTTGATGAGACCGATTACCTTCTATCCACCAGGTCAAACAAAGAGTATTTGTATAAATCGATGGAGGAATTGGAACATGGTGATGGTATCCCGATGACATTAGCTGAGTTGCAAGAGAAATATTTAAAATGAGGACTATCCTTTTTAGTCCTGAGGCTCTTCGTCAACTTGATGATTGGAAGAATCAAAATCCAAAAATATCTACTCGAATTATCATATTAATTACTGCTATCTCAGAATCTCCCTTTTCAGGGATTGGCAAACCCGAACCTCTCAAACATAGTTTGCAGGGTAAATGGTCCAGAAGGATAACCCGCGAACATAGATTGGTTTATGAGGTTACAGATTCAACGATCAAAATAATTTCTTGTCGTTTTCATTACGATTAATAAAATGAATATTGGAATCATTGGTGGCGGCATTGTTGGGTTAAGCTCCGCCTACTATCTAAACAAGGCAGGCCATCAAGTAACAATTATTGATCAAAGTGACTTGAAAGATGGTTGCTCCTTTGGGAATGCAGGCATGATTGTTCCAAGCCATATTATTCCACTGGCTGCACCGGGAATGATTTCAAAAGGCATCCGATGGATGTTCAATTCCCAAAGTCCGTTTTATGTGAAACCGCGGTTAAACGGAGACTTACTAAAGTGGGGCTATCATTTCTATAAAAGCTCTACAAAAGAACATGTAGCTAAGTCTGCACCGGCATTAAAAAATCTAAGTTCCTTTAGTAAGGAAATGTATCAACAATTAGCTAAGGACTTGCCTTTTGATTTTGGATATCATGAACGTGGTTTGCTTATGCTTTACAAAACAAAAGAGGCTGAGCACGAAGAAACCGAGATGGCAAAATTTGCAAACCAACAAGGAGTCGAAGCTCATGTTCTTTCTCGCGAAGAAATTCAGAAGTTGGAACCGGAAGTAAAAGTAGATGTGCGGGGTGGAATTTATTTTCCGGGTGATGCACATTTAACACCAGGTAAATTGATGCCGCTTCTAATTAATCATTTAAAGGAGCAAGATGTAAACTTTCAACTAAATACTACGGTTACCGATTTTGTCATTGAACAGGAAAAAATCAAAACAATAAAAACTAATCAAGGCGATTTAAGTTTTGATGAGGTTGTTTTAGCAACAGGATCATGGTCTGGACTGATCGGTGCACGATTGGGTTTATCATTACCGATGCAAGCGGGCAAGGGCTATAGCTTTACACTTCCTGATGTTGAGAAAAATATTCATATCCCATCCATTTTTTTGGAAGCCCGGGTCGCGGTTACACCCATGGGCAACTCACTTCGCTTTGGCGGCACAATGGAAATCACAGGCATTGATCAGAGTATCAGCATGAATCGGGTGAAAGGAATTGTGGATTCGATTCCTAACTACTATCCGCAAATGAAAGTTGCAATGCCTAATGCAAAAGATGTTTGGCATGGCTTACGCCCATGTTCACCAGATGGCTTGCCTTATGTTGGCCGCTCGTCAAAAATTAAAAACTTAACGATTGCCACAGGCCATTCCATGATGGGGTTAAGCCAGGGTGCGGGCACGGGAAAGTTGGTTTCTGAAATTCTAAATCAGGAGAATACGAGCATCGGGTTAAGTGCTTTCTCTCCGCAGCGATTTGATTGAGTTAAGGTTTTTAAAGTGTGCAACAGGTCTTCTATTTCTGAAGCCCTAGCGCTTTGATAAGAAATCATTAGGAATTATTTTTTCTTCGAAGCCTTTGCTATTTTATTGAAGGCAAGGGCAAGATCAATCCAATAGTCAAATTGTATTTTGGATTTCATACCAGTATCGTCAATTAGCACGTAGCCAATCATTGGGCGATTGGTAAAGTCCATGGTGCGGCAGCCATTTTTTTCAACTGCTTCTTCATGAAATTCTCTATCAATACGGCACATTAAATCATCACCAATAATGCCCACACACATTTTGCCATTGTACATAAATACGAGTCCACCCATCATGGGTTTTTCTTCTAGATTACGTAGTGTATCAAATTGTTAGCGGATTCTGTTTGCTAACTTTTCGCTGAAAGCCATAAGATCAAGTTATATGAAGTAGCCAGCGGCAATGAATTTCCTGTTTGTCTAATTGCAATAGACTTTAAATTTTTCTAAATTTTCTATCGAACCGACAACGATTAATACATCGCCATTATTGATTATAGTTTCTCCACTCGGATCAAAGATGAATCCATCTTTTGAATCTTTAAGTCCTATTACGGTTGCTCCTGTTTGTTTGCGAATGTCGAGTTCTTCAATGGTTTTGTTTTGGTATTTTTCTTTCAACTGACTGAAATTAATTTCTTCCAATTTTAAATCTCGTTGCGTTATTCCGGTAAGGATTTCAAGAAATTCGATCACAGAAGGTTGGGTTATTAAATGAGCCATGTGTATTCCACCTAAGGCAAATGGCTTTACTACTTTATTGGCACCCGCACGGTACAATTTTTTTTCAGCACTCTCTTCAGAAGCACGGGCAATTATATTTATATCGGGATTTAATCCTTTTGCGGTAATACATATGAGCATGTTTTCAGCATCACTTGGCAAAGTAATAATCAGTGAATTGGCCACGTTAACACCCGCTTCGATTAACACCTCTTCTTTGGAAGCATCATCGGTTATTACCTGAAATGATGGTTTATCAGGCAGGCAAGACAATACCTCCTTATCATTCTCTATTAGAATAAATTTCTTTCCAGCCTTCAATAGCTCATCGCAGGTTTTGGCACCCGTACGGCCGTAGCCAACAACAATTATATGATGTGTCAATTTTTTTGTCTTTTTATTGAAAATGAAGGTATTAAAAATTTTTCTAAACTCCCCCTCAAACATATACCTACTTATTACAGAAACGATGTAAGCAAGAATACCCAAGTTTAAAAACATGTAAATACTCGTAAATATTTTGCCCGCAGACGAAAGGGGCGAGACCTCACCGAATCCTACGGAAGACACAATAAGCATGGTCATATAGAGTCCATCAATCGGACTATAACCCTCAATAGTTATGTACCCAACTATACCAATCATCACGCTCACCAAAAGCATCAGTGCCGCGAAAACAGAACTCTTAGTAAGTTCACTCATCGTGCGATTTTAAAGCAGGGTTAAGATAGGAAAATTGAACTTTATTATGGGTTCTTTAAACATTCATCAAATGTAAGCTGGTTTTACTTTATTCTTTTTCCCTGCGTAGTAAACGAAAGGCCTTGTTGTCCGTACGTTGAAATCATAATTCCTTCAAACAAGGGCTCACTCATTTTTGAACTGGCTCGCCAATGGAAAATAAAATTGGCACCCGTGCCACCGGCCTGGTCTTGTTGATCAATTACAATCTCTACTGTTTCTAACGGCTGTAAATAGATTGGCTTATCAAAATAAGTTCGAATCAATTTCCCTTTTGTATCAAAGTATTTGGCGCTTTCAATATACAAGGTGTCTTGTTCATTGGTGTTTCGCATACTTACGGTTGTGGTTAAGTCGTGCGTTATATGTTCCGTCTGACTATAGATTTGCGAGTAGATTGATAAATAGGTTGCGCCTTGTATGAGCGTGACGCTTAATGGAGTAGTAACACTTCTCTTTTCCCAAATGACAGGATTGATTGAACTGTTTTCCTTCTTTTCAAAACAGGAAATAGTAATTAGTGCTAAGCTTAATAGTGTAACTACTTTATGCATTCTTCTTTTTCAAACTAAGATAGCCATTTTAATTTTGGTATGTGTGTGTGATTATTTAGTTGCGCTGGTTATAATATTTTTTTAATAAGAAGGCTCGATTATAAATCCAGATTATAATCTCATACTTCGCTTTTTTTAATTTTATATAATCCCTAAAACAAAAAATGCTCTCACCAAAAGGCAAGAGCATTAAAAATTCTTATTTCAAACTGATTAATAATCTTTGTTGAAATCGCCTTTGCGGAAGCCACCGCCACCACCTCCGCGGTTGCCACCTCGGCTACCACCTCCACCACTACCTTCTTCGCGAGGGCGGGCTTCGTTAACCACCAGGTTTTTTCCCATAAAGTCAGCTCCGTTCAATTCATTGACAGCATTACGACCGGCTGTGTCATCGGCCATTTCAATAAATCCAAAGCCACGGCTGCGCTGCGTTACTTTGTCCATGATGATCTTCGCAGAGCTTACTTCACCGTACTCGGCAAATAACTGTTTCAATTGTTCCTCGGATGCCTTCCAGGGAATGTTGGCTACATAAATATTCATTTTCGTTTTTGAAATTAAGTGATAAATGTTCGCTAACTCAATAAGACCTTCCGACAAATAAACACGCGAGGTGGAGTACTTTCTGGTGGGATTTATTTTATTAACTAACCAAAGGTAAGGGTTTTTTTGAATTATCCTTAAACTGGCCAATTTTAAGGGATTTTTAATAAGTAATAATTAGCCACTAAGGCATGAAGGCATAAAGAAGCCTTAATATCTACAAAAACCGCCTTGCGCCTTGGTGACTTTGCGACATCGGCAAGCTACTCATTGGATATTGATCTTAAACTTTCCAAGACTTTTCAGTGCATTTTCATTGATTTTGTCCTGCATAAAGCCCGACCAACCTAACAGCCTGCCTGGCAAGCCCAGTGCCATATGGCTCCATTTCCAAAGGTCAAACTCATCGCGATGATCAAAAATTAAACTGTCTTTAAATATAAAGGCCGCCTTAATCTGATTGTGAACTTTGCGCCCGGTTTTTGAAAATGAATACGAAGCCTGCCATTCGGCTGAGCCGGAGTCGCCATCTGTTTTCACATTTGAAAAGGTTAATTCAAAATCCTTTGCATTGAGGCAGAGCATGTGCCACATCGACTTCAAGTCTGCACTATCAAGCATACGAAACGCAGGATCGTAAAATGTGGCGTGTGAATGATAGCAACTGTTCATGGTTTGCCAATCGCGTTTTTGAAAGGCTGAGTAAAACTTAATAATCAATTCTGAATTCATATTTTAATCCGTTGGTGGAACTATGCATCCTTCAGGCCAGCAATACTTTTAGTATAGTAGTTTTTAAAGTACCTTGAGACTATTACTATTTTAGGGCATCTCTAAAAACCCTTGCTTTCATTACCTCAACCCCTGCCCCTTCTCCAAAATAGAAGGGTAAGCGGAGTTTTTAGAGATGCCCTTTATTAATTCGCAGATTATCTTTTTGTCAACTAACTTCCTATTAATAATTTAAAAGTCAATTGTCAACTTTTTTTGAAGCTAAGCTAAATCCTATGAAAATAAAACAACTCGTTCTCGGTATGGTAGTGGCCGGCATCAGTTTCCTTGCCACTGCTCAATCGTTCAACAATTTTCCGGTAACAACTCAAAAGCCACCCTTGCACGCAAAACATTGGATGGCCATTACGGGCAAACCATTAGCTGCAACTGCAGGAGCCATGATTTTCACTAAAGGGGGTAATGCCATTGATGCTTCGTGCGCCATGCTTGCCGCAACTTGCACCATGTGGGATGTGCTCAGCTGGGGTGGTGAAACACAGGCGTTGATTTACAATCCGAAAACGAAAAAAGTAATTGCTATCAATGCATTGGGTGTAGCACCAACCGGAGCTACAGCCGATTTCTTTAAAGGCAAGGGAATGAATTATCCACCTGAGTTTGGTCCACTGGCGGCAGTAACTCCCGGCACACCGGGTGGTTTAATGACGATGCTGGCCGAGTATGGCACTATGAGTTTGAAAGAAGTGTTGGCACCTGCGATGGAGTTAGCAACAGGTTATCCGATTGAAGCACAAACAGCAAACTCTATTGAGCGGGGTAAACAACAAATAAAGCAATGGCCGTATTCTAAAAAAGTTTTTCTACCGCACTTAGGTTCAAAGCGCGAAGCTCCCGATGCGGGTGAAGTTTTTGTTCAGAAGGATTTGTTGGCGACACTTCAAAAATTAGTGGACACAGAACAGCAGGCACTTAAAAAAGGTAAGAACCGGAAGGAAGCTATCTATGCCGCGTACGATCGTTTTTATAAAGGTGATATCGCGAAAGAGATTGCCCGTGGTACACAAGAGCAGGGTGGACTAATCACAGAACAAGATCTGGCCAATTGGAAGGTGAAGATTGAAGAACCAACTATGACTAACTATCGAGGCATTGATGTTTACAAGTTGCAGCAGTGGACTCAAGGTCCGGCTATGCTTCAAACATTGAACATTCTTGAAAACTTTGATTTGAAAAGCATGGGGTATAACTCTACAAAATATATCCATACTGTTTATCAGGCAATGAATCTCGCTTTCGCGGATCGCGACTTTTACTATGGCGATCCGGCCTTCGGCACACCGGCACCCATGAATGTGTTGCTCTCGAAAGACTATGCCAAAGAGCGTATGAAGTTAATGAACCCTGAAAAGAATGACCCGAAGATTGGCCCAGGCGATCCGTATGCATTTGAAGGCAAGACGAATCCTTATTTAAACCTGTTGCAAAAATGGGGCAACTCGCAATCAGCTTTGCAGCGAAACAACATTCATCCAGACACTAAATTTATGGAAGAGTTTACCGCAGGCACTACTTCTGTAGAAGCTACTGATGCCGAAGGTTGGGTTGTGTCAATCACGCCAAGTGGTGGTTGGGTGCCAGCTTGCATTGCAGGCACTACAGGGGTTGGCTTAAGTCAGCGGATGCAATCATTTGTTCTTGATCCAAAAGAAAATCCATTTAATGTTGTTGAGCCGGGCAAGCGACCACGTGTTACACTTACACCCAGTATGGCTTTAAAGGATGGCAAACCTTTTTTATCATTTGCCAAGCAGGCGGGCGATGAGCAGGATCAATTGTTACTTCAGTTTTTTTTAAACGTTGTTGAGTTTAACATGACGGTGCAAGAAGCTTGTGAAGCGCCTAGTTTTAAAACCCTTCAGATGTATTCCAGTTTTGGTGCGCACGAACGTAGCGCGGGCGGACTTATACTTAACAGTGAAATGCCACCCTGGTCGCGCAAGGAGTTATCGCGCATGGGCTATAAGTTAAGTTATCAGGACAGAACGAGTGGCCCGATTAATGCAATTTTCTTTGATTGGCTGCATGGCACCTTTTGGGGTGGCAGCAGTAATCATGGCGAGGATTATGGAATAGGATGGTGAATGAATTAGAAATTAGTCCTGAGTAGTTAGTCCTAAGTAAAGGAACCAGCTCTTCGGGATTTGTAATCTCGAAACCAGATTGGTTGGATTTAAAATCCGTTTTATCTGTCGTTCGGAATTACAAATTTCGAACAGCTTTAATAAAAAGTGAATTGTACGAAATTTAGATTATTGTGGTTTCTTCTTGTTCTCCTCATTTTGTCCACCCTCATGTCATGCGAAAACAAGTTGGATGGATATTTAAAGAGACTTGACAAAAAATCATTTTTTAACAATGACCCCTCTGGTTGGAAAATTTTCCAATACATTGAAAGTATGGATCAATATATGATTTTTAAATATGATGGGGATACTCTTAAATATTTGCGTTTCATTCCAGACGAAAATAATACACCGCTTATTAGCCAATATGAAATGAAATTCCCTTGTGGTTCCCTCGATACATGCTTTTTAAGAATGCAATCAAATGATACCCTCTTTTATTATAAAGAGAATAAAGATAGAAGAGAATTCATTGTGGGAGAATATGCATTTAGATATACTTCAACAGGAATGAGCATCGAGGAAATGCATTTTTATATAGATCATGAAGATTCTTTGAGGAGGATAAAGGGAAATAACCTACCGAATTTTCTTAAAAAGAATATCAAAAAATAAAGTAAGTAGGAGAGAAGTATGCCGCATTTATATGATACCCAAGCTCTGCGGAATTTGCAATTCCTAAAAGCTCCAGTTAAAGACTTTATACTAATGACTTTATACTAATAACTAAGGACTAATACGCTCTATCAACAGAGCCAGCCCCGTAAACCTTTTTAGTTACATTTTTAGTATTGCCTTTGTGCTTAACTATGCCGCTTCCCAAAACAACAGCATCAAGTGCAGCCGATACGGTAATCTCGCAAGTACCCGAGCCACTTATTTTTACTTTAGCTGATTCCAGTTCGCAGCTATAGGCATTCATGCTTCCGCTGCCACTCATTACTATGTCGTTTGTAGCCGCATAACCCTTCAAGGTTACATTACCAGAACCACTTATTTCCGTTTTGAGGTTATTACCTTTTATGTCTAAGTCAATGCCGCCACTACCTGATACGGCAAGACTCATATAATCGGAGGCAATAGAGTTTTCGGAGATAATTTTTCCACCACCGTTTACCTGCAATTCATTGATGTTCTTAACACTCACCATCAATTTCATAGTAGGTTTTAATTTGATATCGTCAATTTTAGCCCAGATACTTTTGTTCGGAGTTTCTGGTTTGCGTTCAACGTTTACCAATAAGACCCCATTTTCAACTTTTACGGAAGTAAGCTCCCAGATTTCGGTAAGGGCTTCAACAGTAACTTCTTGTTTGTTGGTTTGCTTTACATAAACTGTATAGTTTGAGTTTACATAGATGCTTTTGAACTCTGGAAGTTCAAGGATCTTCTTGGTAGTCTGTGCAAACGTGAAGGATGCAATGGAAAGAAGTACTAAGGAAACAAGGATAATAGCGAAGATAAAATTGATTTTTCTCATGTATAAAGTATTAGGGGAACTAATGTGTAAAGATTACCCATCATTAGAGTAATCGATTCGATAAAAGTACGGACTTAGCGATGAAAAGACTAAACCGAAGTTAAACTAATCTTTCAATGTTATTTTTTCTTGAAAAGGTATCGAAAAACAAAAACGAAAATTGCCAATCCAAGACACATTACGAATAATACGGTAGGCGTGATCAACTTAGTGGCATGCATGTTTTATACGATTATATTCGAATTCGAGCCTGTAATTTAAGATCATTCCTCGTATTTCCATTAATCGTCTCGCTTCCGGAGCCTATTGTCTCGCGATCGGTGTAACGAACGTGCGCCCAACGGAACCAGAGATCAATTTTTTTGGAGACTGTGTATTGAACGAGCACGTAGTTACGAACACCAACCCCGGAGTAAGCCGGGAACGAAAAGGCAAGCCAGACGTCCCGCTCGTATATGTAGAGTCTATTGTCATAATCATCGGTGTCAAACAGCGCGTACCGTCCACTTACTGAAAATTTATGGTAGCTCCAGGTTACATCCTGAAGGATCATCATGCCCTGTGTAGTGTTGCCTCCAAACTTGAATGAACTAAACTGAGCTCTGGTTTTGAAAGAGAGTTGCGGAGTAATCACGTAGTCAACATTAATCCAGTAGCTGCGTTTAATCCCGACCCCGGTTTGGTAAAGGTTGGTATCGGTCGATAAATTTCTCGCTTTACTTTCTTCCCGAGCCTGAGCGAACAAGTAAACACCTTTGGATGGTTTGTAGTTGAATCTGAATAACCATTCGCTTCCCTGTGAAGGGGAATAGCTTCGAAAGCGTAGCCACGGAAACTTGAATAGATCAAGATATCCCGAGAAAGAATACTTTTTGTTGAATTGATATTTCCAACCCCAATACATGCCACTCTCATTTTGTGGAGTTGAACTTTCTGCCAAAGCGTTGCTATAAAAAGTTTGAAAATCACGATCGTATTTTCTGAAGTGTAACGCAACATCCAATGAAGAAGTAAGACTGCCTATGATGCCTGTAGCAATACCCATTCCTTCGCCTATAGTTTTTGCCACTTCACTAAAGAAGGAAAAATTTTTATATGCGTAGTTAAGAAATAGACTGGCGTTGGTGTTTTGTGAACCCTGAAAGTAATATTGGTTGTAAGGCGTAGGAGTTCGAATGATGGGAACATTAAAAATTGTTTGATGAAAAATTACCCCTGCATCCAGCGACTTGTATTTATAGTTGATGACTCCTGCAATATTTTGTTCTTGTAGCGTATTCTGCTTTTCAATTTCATTGGAGGTACGATGTAATCCGGTATAAGTGAGTGACGACACGGAACCTGTTTCAAAAGTTGAATCTTGAACCGCATTTCCATCGCGCCAACGCGAAGAGAACATTCCATGAATAACAAGTCGTTTGGTTAGGGAGTATGATACTGCGCCACCACGAAAGTAGCCCGCTTCATAAAGCGATGTATATGGCAGAAAGCCGATGTTTGCTCTGCGAATGGTAGTTACCGCTTCAGCATTTTTACCAATTCCAAAAGCCGAACCTAACACTAATCCTTGTGCGAATTGTGCCTGAAAATCTCCAAGGATTAGATTCTTGATTTTTCCTTTATTGAGAACCTGTGCGTGAATAGAAAGGAAGTCGGCTCCATATTGCTTTTTATTTGGTGCCCAGACAAAACGTTCGCCAGCATCTTTTTCGGCTGTGAATCCGAAACTAAAATCTCCCGGTCTACTGGTGCGAAAGCGGGCATAGAGTCTGTCAGGTGAGCCTACATATCGGCTAGCAGGTGAAGCGCTCTCACGATATCCTTTCTTGTCTTCTATGGTGCGATCGTATCGCAACACTAGGTAGTTATTTTTCTCTGAGATGACTCGTTGCAATAGTGATCGATTAAATCTGATTGTTTGATCGACTACAGTTACAAAATTTGTTAGCCGTTGAAATATATCTTTATTAAACCCGGGCACAGCTTGCAATTCGTAAACAGAAAGAATGCGCCCGGCTTCCGCCCGATAATTAATAAAGGCTTGGATTTGAGATTCATTGAGAATGTACAATGCGCGCAATTGTTCAGCAGTAATTAAGTTTAGATCGGCAGGATTAGAAAGTAGTTGCGCAAGATTTTCATACAGCTCTTCATAATTTAAATCCTCATCTTGAACGGCTAAAATTTCATCGATTAAAATTTGAAGATCAAAGTCCTTTCGGGGATATGTCTGCGCAAGCACCCAGCAAGGAAGTAGCACCAAAGCAAAAAGGAATACAAGCCGATTCATCGCTTTATTTTACTATTGATATAATACGTTGCTGATGCCTGATGACTTGAACCAGTCAACAAATTAAGTTGAACAGCATAATCAGCTTTTATATTTTTTCGCTTTGTACCTAATCCAAAGAATCCGCTTTGCGGTTTTAGATTAAACCCGGTTCGAATGAAAAATTTCTTCTTGAATGAATACTCAAGCCCGGTTCGCCAGGTTGGTAAATAATTAAGATCTTTATCAAGCTCAGAAGTGATTAGAATATTTTCTTTTGGTTTGAAGGTAAGGCCAGCAGTTAATCGTGTGGGTATTCGTTCCGAACTATAATCGCTAGTTATTTTTGCCTGATTGAGGTTGGTGATATAAGCACCAATCGAAAGTTGTTCAGTCAATTGTGCTAATCCACCAAAGTCGATGCTAAAAGTCGATTGTGTGCCGAAGCCATCAGCATGATATTGAATGTAGTTTACTTTCACGCCCAGCGAGGCTATACCAAACTTGTTTCCAAAACCTGCGGATATAATTTGTTCATTGTACAAATCATCACCAAATCTAAAAACACCTATCGAGCTCACGCCCCAGCGCACGGGCGCATTAAATGCAAAGGCCATTCGGTTGGCATTTTTTAGCTGGGTACGAATTTCATAGGAAGCGGCTACGCTCATATTCTCTTGCGAGCCGATGGTGCCAATATTATTGAATAAACTCCATTCATCGGCCAAGCCAGAAGAAGCGAAGCCCATTCCGGCCGACCGCGCACCCATGAGTGTGGAGATGCTTTGGGCATTGCCTATTTTTGCTACAGCGAGAATCAGGAACAAACCAATGGATCTCAGCATGACTAATGGTTGGGTTGACTAAATTAAAATATTTTTTTGAAATTTTTTTACTGGCATGGCTGATGGCAATACCGTTCGCTGCCCAATCACAGGAGAAAAGGGAATATTATGCGTCTGGAGAATTAAGGGCAGTTGGTTTAATGGCTGGGGAAAGCAAAATAGGAGAGTGGAACTATTTTTACCCTTCCGGTAAAAAGAATGCTATTGAGCATTATCAGCAGGGTCAATTGAGTGGCGAGGTTTTATATTATTATCCAACAGAAATTTTGCAAGGCAAGGAGACTTGGCTCAACGGCAGCCTGGTTGATTCAGCCTGGTATTATCATCTGAGTGGTAAAATTCATAGAAAGGGTGTTTATAAGAATAGTGAGTATGCGGGAATGTGGATTTATTTTTTTGAGAATGGAAAAAAAGAACGCGTGGTTAACTATGAGCATGGTTTACCAAATGGTGTTACTAAAGTTTTCAATGATTCTGGTTTACTAATTCAGCGGGGCGAATACAAAAATGGAAAGGAGCATGGGGAGTGGAAATTTTATTCGCAGGCTGGCGAGTTAGAATTTGTCGGTAAGTATGAAGACGGGAAACCGATTGGTGTTTGGTATCAGTTTGTGAAGGGAAAGAAGAAGGTGTATAAGAGGTACTAAAATTCTTTCTTCATATGAACGAAGAAGCCATTGGTTCTTTCGCGAGTGAATGTGTATTCAAGTCGAATTACGGCATCATAAGAAATTATAATATCCAGGCCTGCACCAGCGCCAACTAAAAGTCTGTCTGAAAGACGTGTGTTTAAATCTCGCTCTTGGTAGTAGGGGTAGTTTTCGACATATCCAACATCCGTGTAGCTCTTAAGATAAACAGTTAGCGGAAAATACTTAAATTGGTCAATGGGCATTTGATCTAAGTTCCAGGTTCTGGAAAAAATCTTTTTGCGTAGCGTAGTTTTGTTCAGAAAGAACATAGGACCCTCAATTACATATACCTCATACCCTTTTACTATCTGTCTGCGGTAGCCTAAGGCACTATATAAACTATAAGGCTGTTGGGATGGTGTGCTTACGTAAGCAGAGCTAAAATTTGATAAGTAGAAATTCTTAGTAAGATCGAAATAACGGGCATAGGTAACATTTGCCTCCCACTGGTTTACCTTGGTTCCAAAACCTAATCCTACTTTCTGAGCAAAGGCCGTAAACTGATATCCCTTTAGTGGATAGGCAACAACATCGCGGTGTTCTGAATTAAACGTGTAGGTGAGTGCTCCATAAATTTGGCGCACTTGACCATTGCCATAATAATTTGGATTTAAAATGGCAATGCTATCAATTACATGATTGTTTTGGTAGCTAAAGTTAAAGCCATGAGTTTCGTAAAAGGATTTACGAAATGTATAGGTTATGCCAAATCCATTCGTTGACCTGAGAACCTCTCTTCCTTGTTTAAACACCAACTTATGATCTTCGGTGTTGTAGCCTATGTTTTTGGGTTCGCTAAGATTAAAATCAAAAATCAAACCGTGCTTCTGACTTCGGTCGATGTAAGGAATTCGGTAGGTTAAGTCAAATCGTCTGGTGAATCCAAATTGAGCCGTAAGCCTGAGCGTTTCATTTCGGCCACGGAAATTATACTGATATAAACGCAACCCGTAGTTTATGCGCCTGAAATCATGATCATAATTTTGCCACCACTCATTAAAATTGCGGTCAGATAATTCAAATATTGGCACTGGGAATGTATACCATCGTTCATTGACTTCTACTAACAGATCGACTTCGTCAGATGTAATTTCTAACCAGCGCAACTCAACAGAATTAAATAAGCGCATGTTATAAATTTTTTGCTGATCGAGGAGCAGTACATTTTCGATTCGCTTTGTACTTATGGTATCGCCAGATTTAAGACTCAACTCTCGGGAGATTATTCTTTCTTTCGTAACCTTATTGCCGATTATGATTACCCGATTTATGGTAACAACATGATTGGTTACAACTTTGGGGCCTATTACGGTATCAGCTTTAGGTGCTGCTGTAGTAATTCCTAATAGACCAAAAATCAAAACCCACATGCCGTTGCGTTGCCTCCTTTAATTGAATTTTAATCAAGCCTGATGGATGTTTCTTGTTTGGTTACGATACGACCAAATTAAGATCAACACGCCTGCAACAAATAATGGAATGCTAAGAATTTGCCCCATGTTGATAGGAAGGTCATTTTCAAAATCAACCTGGTTTTCTTTCAAGTATTCATAAGCAAATCGCAAGCTCCAAAGTATAATCATAAACACTCCAAAAATTCTACCGGGTGGTGGATTTCCGTTATGCATTTTCCAAATCATAAACAGGATAATAAAAAGTACCACGCAGGAGATTGATTCATATAATTGAGCCGGATGCCTGGCTATTCCAACCGTACGCACGCGAGCAGCCGTTACTCCGTTAGAGTCAGTATCGAGCTTGTAGTTTAAAGGCGTAATGCCGGGTTCGTCAATAAACTCAGTGTAATGACTTAAGTAACGTTTTACATCCCCTTCTAAGAATGAAGTGATTTGATCTTGCGTGCTGCCCTTTTTGAAGATTACATATAAATTGATTGGTACACGACCATTAGAACCTTCGGGTAGGTTTTTATCTTTTTCAACTTTTAAATATTCGGCTGGGTTGTTTCCAAACTTATCATCCATAATGCCCTCCGAAATCCGATTGATGAACACTACGCTTAATGGATTATTTGATGGAAGACCAATAATTTCTGAATTGAAAAAATTCCCCAACCGGATTAAGGCTCCGGTAAGCGCAACTACAATCGCAATCCGATCTAATACCTGAATATAATTTTGACCAGGCTTTTTCTTGCGACTGTAAAGCCACAAGGCAAAAAAGATTCCAAAGGCACCACCATGACTAGCCAAGCCTTGCAGGCCTGTAAACTTGAATGGCGAAAACTCAAAAGGAAGGAGAATACTTAGTGGATCCGTTGCAAATAGCTCAGGTTGATAAAAAATAACGTGGCCGAGTCTGGCGCCTAATATTGTTGCGATCACCATGTAGATGGTTAAAGTATCTACGTCTTTTTCAGGCTTGCCTTCTTTGCGGTAGATATAATAAAGAACCTGCTGACTGATCAGAAAACCAAGCGCGAAAAGAAGTCCATACCACCGGAGGGTAAACGTTCCAATTAAAAAAATTTCAATTGAAAAAATTTCAGGGCTTCCGTTCCAAATAATGTAGCTTATCATATCTATAGGTTAAAACCTTGTTTTTAGGGGATTAATCGACAAATATAAGTACTAAAGCCCAAGATGTGTCAACGCTTTTCCAGTTCTTCCAGCTCGTTTTTAAAGCTTCCTGAAAGAATCGGGAACCGACACCAACT
>Ga0163153_10001530_pt1 | contig 36414 bp, 26 predicted proteins | sample OliLakLV19MP6IB1_FD_148629 | JGI IMG/M metagenome (GOLD analysis project Ga0163153, IMG submission 148629) | Freshwater microbial mat bacterial communities from Lake Vanda, McMurdo Dry Valleys, Antarctica - Oligotrophic Lake LV.19.MP6.IB-1 | ecosystem: Environmental > Aquatic > Freshwater >... | reverse complement strand
GATCAAACCGATCAGGTGGCGCGGTGGATGGGCGTGGCGCTGCTAAAGGCACAGGAGGGCTTCCACCGGGTTCGCGGGCACCAGGAGTTGGGGGGCACTGGCCGCCAGTTCGGATGCTCTTACAAACCCCACGTCAGCCATCACAGCGAAGCTTTAACAATTTAACGGAAATAAAAATTCCCCCCAGTTCTTTCCAGCCGGGGATGGCATAGAGTCTATCTCCAAATTGTTACCAACTGCGGGTAATGGTTTATTGGCCATCGGAAGCAGCACCTCCCAGCCGGGCACCGGCAAATGGACACCACACTATGGCAGTTACGACGGCTGGATCGCGAAAATCGGTCCTGGTGGAGACCTGCAGGAAGACTGGTCCTTCGGTGGCTCCGACAGAGACAGCTTCTTCGATGCAAGGAGAACAAGAGACGGTGGCATGATTCTCGTAGGTGAGTCCAATTCCAGCAACGATGGCACTCGAACGGTTAACAATTTTGGTTTGTCGGACATGTGGGTCTTACGTCTAGATGCGTCCGGGGGAGTGTTGTGGGAAAAAAGCCTGGGTGGCATTGGATACGAACTGGCATTCGGTGGGAAGATCGCGGCGGAAATGCCGGATGGAGGCTTCATCATTTGCGGCAGTTCGGGTTCGCTTCCCAGTGGCAATAAAACCAGCCCTTTGCTCGACCCCTTCGATGACATATTTGAACCTCTCCTCTTCAGCGACATTTGGACTGTCAGATTAAATCGTGACGGCGAGATAGTATGGAATACCAGCGTTGGGACAGCCCGCCCCGACCTGCTACAGTCAGCGAACGCCACGCCGGACGGCGGCATTCTCATCAGTGCTAACAATCTTGGTGTCTTCTGGCCACCACTTCTGACTCAATTCTTCACCAAGATCAGTCCAAGTGGAACGCAAGCTTGGCAACTGGAGTTCACCAGTCCGGACGACGGGGGCTTCAGGTTCGCCACCACACTGGCAATGCCTGATGGGGGTGCGGTGTTTGCCCTGTCTTCGAGTTGTGTGCCGACAGACGGATCATGTGGCAGCCCCCATTATTTCGGAGGCGAAGACATCTGGCTGATTCGCGTCGATGCAAACGGTCGCCGATTATGGGACATGACCTTGGGCGGAAATGGCATGGAATATCTGTCGAGTCTGACCCGCGCCCGAGACGGAGGCTTCATTGTTGCCATGAGTTCCGATACTGCCATCGCCGGCACCAACGGGAACAAGACGCATCGTGGCTACGGTTCTTCAGATATGTGGATTGTGAAGCTGAGCCCTGAACTATCCCCAGACTCCGACGGCGACGGCGTGGCGGACAATCTGGACCAATGCCCCAACACTCCTCGCGGCTCAGCGGTTAACTCAACTGGCTGCAGCATCGATCAGCTCGTGCCCTGCGGTGGATCTTGGAAAAATCATGGCCAATACGTCAGCCGAATGGCCAAAGTATGCGCGCAGTTCCGCAAAGCCGGTTTGATTTCCCACAAGCAAAACCTCCAGATATTTCTCCATGCCGTGAAATCGGGCTGCGGTAAACTTAATGCCAAAAAGCCATCAGCCTCAAAGGGGCGGTCCAAATTTTGAGCCAGCGTGCCGCTTACCCTACATAAGGCTGAACACCCAAACGCCTTGCCCGCCTCGTGGCGCTGTCCCGGTTCACCAAGGGCGTGGTGAGAGGTTCTTTCACCCGGCACGCCCGGTTCGTTTTCTGTCATGGATGCGACTGCCCCAGCAATGTCGGGCAACGGAATACTCTAAATGCCATGAACTGTCAGAACGCTTCAGCACAAGGGCCACCCACACCATGTGTTGTCCAGCCAACCTCGGGAACATTCTGGCGCGAGGCGGGGTTTGCCGCGACGCGGCGCGAGCATTGTGTTCCGCCCGCCAAAAGTCCCTGCGAACCGAGTTAGAAACGCGACTGCTTCCAGCTTTGTCCGTCAATTTGCTGACATTCCCTTCCGTCCGTGTCAATGCCCCCTCATGGTGCGCTGTGCTTGCGGAAAACGTCGCGTCCCCCGTGTGTTAACAGCATGGCAAGCCATGCCGGAGAAAGTCGATCCAAAGCCCTGCCCTCGCACGTAGAAATTTTCCGGTTGCGTTAGGCGAGGCGTTTCTCTGATCGTCCCCTCCATGCAAACCATTCGCTCCGCCGTCGCGTCGCTCGCTCTCGCCGTCGCGTTCATCCTGCCCACCGCTTCTCTGCGCGCCCATCCCGCCGCCGATGACATGACGGCGGCCGCCAAGAAATTTCTCGCATCGCTCAGCAGCGAGCAGAAGGCCAAGGCGAGCTTCGCCCTGACTTCCGACGAACGGTTGAACTGGCACTTCGTTCCCATGGAAAGAAAGGGCCTCACGTTGAAGGACATGTCACCTGACCAGCGTCAGCTCGCGCTCGCGCTGCTCGCCAGCGGGCTCAGCACGCACGGCTATCAGAAGGCCACGAACATCATGAGCCTCGAGACGCTGCTGGCCGAGATGGAAGGACCGACGCGCCGTTTCCCGCGCGACCCCATCCTCTACCACGTCTTCATCTTCGGTCACCCGGATGCCAAAGGGACGTGGGGCTGGCGCTTTGAAGGCCATCATTTGTCGTCCAGCTTCACGATTGTCGATGGCAAGTTTTTTGCATCCACGCCGTCCTTCCTCGGCACCAACCCCGCCGAAGTCCGGCAGGGACCGCGCCAGGGACTGCGCGTGCTCGGCGCGGAGGAAGACATCGCCCGCGAGCTGATCAAGTCATTGAGCGCAGACCAGCAGAAGGCGGCCATCTTTGACGCCACCGCGCCGAAGGAGATCTTCACGGAAGCCAAGCGCCGCGTGGAAGCGCTGGAAGCCAAGGGCATCGCGGCGGCCAAGCTCGACAAGAAACAGCGCGCGCTGCTCATGAAGCTCATCGAGGAATATGTGAACCGCGTCCGCCCGGAACTGGCCCGCGAAGACCTCAAGAAGATCAAGAAGGCCGGCGTGGATAAAATCCTCTTCGCATGGGCGGGCAGCATCGAAAAGGGTGGAGGACACTATTACCGGGTCCAAGGCCCGACCTTCCTGCTCGAATACGACAACACGCAGAACAACAACAACCACGTCCACGCGGTATGGCGTGATTTCCTGGGTGATTTCGGAGCGGACCTGCTGAGCAAGCACTACAAGGACGATTCGCACGCCAAGTAATCAGCACATCCAAGTGCGTCCGCAAATACGTCTCGGCACGTCATCCCATTGTTCTCATGTCCGAAGCAGCCTCCCCTGCCCTCGTCAATGGCCAGCGCGTCACCATCACCATCACGGACATTGCGTTCGGCGGCGAAGGCGTGGGACGGACCGATCAGTTTGTGGTCTTCGTCCCGTTCGTCATCGTGGGCGAGGAAGTGGAGGTGGAGCTGACCGAGGTCAAGCGGCAGTTCGCCCGCGCGAAGCTCATCCGCGTCATCACGCCATCTGCGCATCGCGTCGTGCCGCAGTGCCGTTACTTTGGCGAGTGCGGTGGCTGCCAGTATCAGCACATTGATTACCCGACGCAGCTCGAACTGAAGCACAAGCAGATCGCGGACTTGTTCGAGCGCATCGGAGGATTTCCCCGGGACGCGGTCTCGCCCGTGATTCCCTGTCCGCAGCCCTACAACTACCGGAACCGGCTCATGATCCGGTCCCAATGGAACAAGCCCGAACAGAAGCTCAACATCGGGTTTCTTCGCGCCGATAGCCGTCTCGTCGTGGATCTTGATGAATGCCAGATTGCCGAGCCGGCCTTGAACGAACAAATCCGGCACGTCCGTGCGAACCCGCCGCCCAAGGGCGGGTTGAAAGTCGTCGTCCGCATCGCGCCCGAAGGCTGGTCTGTCCCGCGCGACTCGTTCTTCCAGAATAATTTCTTCCTGCTGCCGCGCCTCGTGGAAACCGTGCGCGAGCGCCTGAAAGATTCCGGCTCGAAGCATCTCGTGGACACCTATTGCGGCGTCGGCTTCTTTGGCATCGAGGCCGGCGACCTCGTGGAATCCTTCGTCGGCGTGGAGATCGATCAGCAGGCGATCAAGGCCGCCAAGCTGAATGCGGTCAGCCGGGGCCGGACCAACGGAGAATTCATCGAAGGCCGGGCGGAGGAGCTTCTCCCGGAGATTTTGCGCCGGTTCAACGCGGCGAACACCACGGTCCTGATCGACCCGCCGCGCACCGGATGTCCGCCGGTGGGACTGGAGTCGCTCCGCCAAAACCGTCCAGCCCAAGTGCTTTACGTCTCCTGTCACCCGGCCACGCTGGCGCGAGACTTGAACGTTTTGTGCGCGGACGGTGTCTTTGAACTCAAGAACGTGACGCCGCTCGACATGTTTCCCCAGACACAGCATGTGGAATGCGTGGCCGACCTGCGGCTGGCACGGAACTCGTGATGCTTAACCCGTAAATGTGCCGCACACTTTGCCCGGCGTCCGCGCCCTTGAAGTTTCTCTACTGCTTCACCCGTCACGGGCTGATGCTTCGCGCCTCAATGCGCCCCGGCGCACCTCAATGCTGACGCCGTAAACCTGCTTTCAAACCACACTACTCAAACCGCATGGATTCAGAGCCCACTGTAGAATTAGGATTCGTTCAACGCCGGCTGCCTTGGATTGTCGCCGCCGCCGCGCTCGTGGTCTATCTGATCACCCTCAATCATTACTCGACCTTTGCCGGCATCAACTCGCTGGCGCGCGTGGACGCCTGGGAGTGGCGCTCAAACGTGATCGCGCCGCTGAACGTGATCCTGACCATGCCCATCCGCTGGCTCCCCGCCGGAATCCAGCTCCTCGCCCTCAACTTTTTCTCCGCCCTCTGCGCTGCGCTCGCCCTCGGGCTGCTCGCCCGGTCCGTGGCCCTTCTGCCGCATGATCGCACGCGCGGCCAGCGCAACGTGGAACGAAGCGACTACTCGCTGCTCAGCATCACCGGCGCCTGGATGCCTCCCGCGCTCGCCGTGCTGGTGTGCGGACTGCAACTGACCTTCTGGGAAAACGCCGTCGTGGCCACCGGCGAGGCGCTCGACCTGCTGATCTTCTCCTGGCTCGTTCACACCCTCCTTTCGTATCGGCTCGATTCGAAGGAAAGCCGTCTGACCTGGTTTGCCCTGGTCTATGGCATTGCGGTCACCAGCAACTTCGCCATGGTGGCGTTCTTCCCGGCCTTCCTCGTCGCCATCTTCTGGATCAAAGGACTCGAGTTCTTCAAGTGGCGTTTCATTCTGAAGATGCTCGGATGCGGCGTTGCGGGACTGGCCCTTTACTTCGTCCTGCCCGCCATTGAAAGCTCCACCAACACTTCCGGCTACACCTTCTGGGAACTGCTTCGCAGCAACTGGGGGCAGCAGAAATATTCCATCCTGCTGATGCCCCGTTACATCATCCTGCTCATCAGCCTCACCTCGCTCCTTCCGGTCCTGTTCATCGGCATCCGCTGGCCCGCCCAGTTTGGAGACATCAGCCCGGTCGGCAATGCGCTGACCAATCTGATGACCCACCTCATTCACGGCATCTTTCTGGTGGCGTGCTGCTATGTGGCGTTTGATCCCGCCTTCAGTCCGCGCCATCTTGGCGGCGGCATCTTCTCGTTCCTTCCGCTCTACTTCCTCGGCGCGCTGAGCATTGGATATTGCAGCGGCTATTTCCTGCTCGTGTTCGGAGCCAAGCCCGGGCCGCAGGCGTGGCAACGGCCCGGCCCGATTCGCCAGGTCGTCAACAAGGCCATCGTGGTCGTCGTGTGGCTGTCTTTCGTCGCCGTCCCCGCCGGCTTGATCTACCAGAACCTTCCCGTCGTGCTCGCCGGCTCCGGAAAGGCGATGGACCGGCTCGCCCACGAAACCGCCAAGTCCCTCCCGCCTCATGGAGCCATCGTGTTCAGCGATGACCTCTTCCGCCTGAACGCCCTCAACTATGAGCTGGAACGAAACTCGCCCGGACATAAGCACGTCCTCGTTGACACCTCGTCGCTCCCGGCGCCCGGCTACCATCGCTTTCTCCAGAAGCGCTTTCCAGACCGGTGGCCCCAGTTTAACCGCGAACCGAACGCACGAATTCAATTCCAGCCCACCGACTTGATCTCGATGCTGTATCAGCTCAGCCTTTCCAACACCGTCGTCTATTTGCAGCCAAGCTTCGGCTACTACTTTGAGTACTTCTACGCCAAGCCCCGGCAGATGGTCTATGAGCTGAAGCTTTACCCGACCAACTCCATCGGTGCTCCGGCCATGACCGCCGCCGAAGTGAAGCAGCAGGACGCCTATTGGCGTTCGCTCAAGGCCACGGAGATTGATCCTCTTTTCAAAAAGGCGGTCCCGTTCGTGAAGCCCAGGCCCGGAAAAGACGTCGCGCGTCCCCGCACCCTGGACACTTATCTGTGCGAATCCTATTCCCGCGTGCTGAATCATTTCGGGGTGGAAGCCCAGCGCGCCGAGGCGCTGCCGCTTGCGGCGGAATACTTCGAATGGGCCGCCCAACTGAACCCCGCCAACCCCGCCGCCTACCTGAACCGCGAGTTCAACAAGCAATGGCGCGAGAGCAGGAAGTTCAACGAGAAGCCCAGCGACGGCATCAATGACCGCCTCCTCCTCTACGACGGAAACTGGGAGGCCATCATCGGGCTGAACGGTCCGGTTGATCAGCCGCTTGCCACCTCCTTCCTCGCCGAAACCCTGCGGAACAACCGCAACTACCGGCAGGCCGCCCACTATTTTGAGCGGACGCTGCACTTCGATCCCGACAACCGGCCCGCCCAGGTTCTGCTCATCTCGTCGGTCGTCAATGCACAGCTGCCCAACCTCGGACTCGACATGATCGCCAAGTTTCGTGCCCGTCACGGACAGACGATCTCCGAGCCCGAGGAAATGGAAATGCTCCGCTCCGAAGCCTGGGCGCGCATCGGACGCAACGAGCTTCCCGAAGCCGAGCGCCTGCTCCTCAGCGCCGCCGCCAGATACCCCAAAAGCTCCAGCCCCTGGGACACCCTCGTGGACATTTATTTCCAGCTCGGCAGCCTGACCAACGCCATCACCACGCTGGACCGCCAGCTCCAGGCCCAGCCTGACAATCAGCGCGCCCTGATCAACTACGGTGCCGTCAACGCGCGCCTGAACAAGTTCGCGGAGGCCATCCCCTACTACGACCGCGCGCTCAAGGCGGCGCCCAACGACGAGATCGCCCTCTTCAACCGCGCCACCGCCAATTCCAAGCTCGACCGTCTCGAAGCCGCACAGAAAGACTTCGAGTCCCTGCTGGGCGTGGCGAAATCCAACTACCGCACCGTGGCGTTGTTTGGATTGGGCGACATTCACTTCCGCAGAAAGAACCGCCAGTTGAGCATTGGCTACTTCAAGGACTTCATCAAAGCCTCCTACGAAGGCGCTCCTGAAATCGCCGTCGCCAAGGAAAAGATCAAGCTCCTCGAAGGCGGCGCGAACTGACCCCCCGTCGCGCCATGCGCGTCACCCACATCATCACCCGGTTGATTGTCGGTGGCGCGCCGGAAAACACCGTCTCCTCCGTCCTCGGCCTCCAGCACAAGCCGGGGCTTGGAGTCGATCTCATCAGCGGTCCCACCACCGGCCCGGAAGGCTCGCTCGAATCCGCCTTCGCCACCCGGCCGGACAGCCTCCAAGTCACACCCCACCTCATCCGCGCCGTGCATCCGTGGCACGACGCACTAGCGCTGCGCGACCTCACGCGGATGCTCCGCGACCGCCGGCCCGACATCGTTCACACCCACAGCAGCAAGGCCGGCATCCTCGGACGTCTCGCTGCCCGGCGGGCCGGAGTTCCCATCATCATCCACACCGTTCACGGCCCGTCCTTCGGATCGTTTCAAGGCCCGCTCGCCAACCTCGTCTTCACTGCCGCCGAACGCCGTGCCGCCCGCTGCACCACGCATTTCGTCACCGTCGCCCAGGCGATGACCCGGCAGTTTCTGGAGGCAGGCATTGGTCGGCCCGACCAGTTCACGCGCGTCTTCAGCGGCTTCTTGCTCGAACCCTTCCTCGCCGCCGGAAACGACCTGGACCTTCGAGCATGTTACGGACTCAAGCCGGACGATTTCGTCGTGGGCAAGATCGCCCGCCTCTTCAAACTCAAAGGCCACGATGACCTGATTGAAGCCGCGCCCGGGATCGTTCGACGCTGTCCCAAGATCAAATTCCTCCTCGTCGGCGGAGGACCGTGGCGCGAACGGCTCACGGAGAAAGTTCGGTCCATGAATTTGGAAAATCATTTCGTGTTCACAGGCCTCGTTCCTCCGTCAGAGATCCCGCAGCTCGTCGGCCTCATGGACGCCGTGGTCCACCTCTCCACCCGCGAAGGCATTTCGCGCGCGCTGCCGCAGGCGCTCGCCGCCGCCCGGCCCATCGTGGCCTACGACTGTGATGGAGCCGGTGAAGTCTGCCTCGACAACCAGACTGGGTTTCTCATCCCGCCCGGCGACACTGCAAGCCTCACTGAGTCCCTCCTCGCGCTCGGCGCGAATCCTGGACTTCGCGAACAGCTCGGTCGCTGCGGACAGTCATTCGTCAAAGAACGCTTCCCGGTCGAGCGCATGGTGGATGGCCTCCACGCGCTCTACTCGAAACTCTCCAACCGGCGCAACCTTCCACCACGCCTGTGACCTCGCCGCTGCACATCTGCCTGCTCCTCGGCCTCGCGGCGGCGCTCGTCACGGCGCTCGTTCTGCCGATCTGGCGGAACTGGAGCCAGCGCGTCGGACTCGTCGATGATCCCGGCCATCGGAAAATCCACGATCAACCCGTCTCCCTCGCCGGTGGTCTCGCCGTTCTCACCGGCCTTCTCCTCTCGCTCTTCACTGCATGGCTTGCCTTCAAGCTGTCCGCACCACCGGCCATCCCGCTCGCCGCCATCCTCAGCGGTGCTGTCGCCATGACGCTGCTCGGATTGCTGGACGACAAATTTGAACTCCGTCCGCTCATCAAGTTCACCGGCCAGCTCCTCATCGCCACCGCTGCAACTGCCGCTGGCGTTCGACTCAGCCTGTTCGTCGCCCATCCTGTTCTCAGCTACGCCGCCACGATTCTATGGATTCTCACCGTGATCAACGCCTTCAACTTCATGGACAACATGAACGGCCTTTGTGCCGGGCTCAGCGTCATCGCCGCCACGTTTGCCGGCGTCCTCGCAGTCCTCCACGGCCAGCACCAGATCGCGGCCCTTGCCTTCGCCGTGGGCGGCGCGGCGCTGGGATTCCTTCCCGGCAACTACCCGCGCGCCACCGTTTTTCTTGGCGATGCCGGCAGCCATCTGCTCGGCTTTCTCCTCGCCGTCCTCGTCATCCAGCCTGGCCTCTGGTCCTCTGCGCACTCGTCCACAACTCCCGTCCTCGGCCCCATCCTCCTGCTGTCCGTGCCATTGCTCGATCTCGTCTGGGTGACGCTTATCCGCACCCGCAAGGGCAGGCCCTTCTACATCGGCGACAACAATCATCTCTCTCATCGTCTCGTCCGTCGCGGCTTCAGCCGCGCCACGGCGGTGGCGTTTATCTGGGTTCTGGCCGTTCTCGGCGGCAGCCTTGCCTTCCTGCTCTGATTCCACGCGCATCCGCAATTCTTCTGCTGGCCAAACTTCTGGCGGCGCAGTAAATGTCCTCTCGTTTCTGACCCATGTTCGCTCACGTTGATACGCGCAGCCCGCAAGCCGTCGAGGGACAGGTTCGCCTGACGTATCGCAGCCTGTTTCCACAGTCGGATCACGCCTTCGTCTCGCGCGCCTTCGACTGGGTCCAGCAATGCTTCGCCGGCCAATTCGCCGACTACCAGCCCATCGACGCGCGCTATCACGACTTCGAGCACACCCTTCAAGGAACTCTCTGCCTCACCCGCCTGCTCCAAGGACGCCACACCGCCCACGCGAAGCCCGAACTCACCCAGCGCACCTTTGAACTGGCGCTGCTCGCCATTCTCTTCCACGACACCGGCTACCTGAAGAAGCGCGGCGACACCGGGGGGACCGGCGCGAAATACACCCTGACGCACGTCACTCGCAGCGCGGACTTCGCGCGTGAGTTTCTTTCTGGCCACGGATTTTCAACGGCGGACATCGACGCCATCTGCAACATGATCCGCTGCACCGGCGTGAACGCCGATCTGCGCGCCATCCCGTTCCACGACGAGCTGGAGCAGACGCTCGGCTGCGCGCTGGCCACTGCGGATCTGCTGGGCCAGATGGCTGCGCCGGATTACGTCGAGAAGCTGCCCGTCCTCTTTCAGGAATTCACCGAAGCCGTGCGTCATGACGGGCCCAATGCCGGCCGCCTCGCCATGTATCACAGCGCGGACGAACTGGCGCGCAACACCCCGTCCTTCTGGGAGAACTACGTGCTCCCCAAGATCAACCGGGACTTCGGGAGCCTCTATCTCTACCTCAGCGTGCCGCATCCATACGGTCCAAATCCTTACCTCCAGTCCATCCAGGCCAACCTCGACCGCATCAAGAAAATGGAAGCGCGCCAGCCGTAGCGGCGCGAGTCCCTCCTCCAAGCCAGGCTTTCGCGCTCTTTGGCGTGTTTCGCGGATCTCTCTTCGGGAGCTCGAACTCACCAAGCTCTTCTCATCCGCATTTTCCTTCCGGCCCCCAAACCCGCCGACTAACCTTCAGGCATGTCTCGTGACTACGTGCTGCAACCGTTTCATTCGCCCGTCGAACTCCAGATCGACTACGCGAAGGAACTCAACGAGCAGCAGCACGCCGCCGTCACCGCTGCGCCCGGCCCTTCGCTCGTCATCGCCGGCGCCGGCTCCGGCAAGACGCGCACGCTCACCTATCGCGTCGCCTGGCTGCTCGAACACGGCGTCGCCGCAGACCGCATTCTCCTCCTCACCTTCACGAACAAGGCCGCGCGCGAAATGATGCGCCGCGTAGCGGATCTTCTCGGCAACGAACTCCAGGCGTTGTGGGGCGGCACGTTTCACTCCATCGGCGCTCGGCTGCTGCGGCGTCATGCGGAACTGCTCGGCTACCGGAAGGATTTCACGATCATGGACCGCGAGGATTCCAGCGACCTCATCAAGACCTGCATCGCCGAGGCGGAGATCGACGTGAAGGCCACGCGCTTTCCGAAGGCCGACGTGCTCTCCGACGTCTTCTCGAAGTCGCTCAACACGCGCCGCTCCGTCGCGGAGACCGTCGCGCAGGAATACGATTACTTCGCCCAGCTCGGCCCTCAGATCGAAGACATCGCCAGCCGCTTCGCCGCCCGCAAACGCGCCGCGAACGTAATGGACTTCGATGATCTTCTCGTGCTCTGGCTGCGCCTGCTGCAGGAGCACAGCGAAGTCTGCGACTATTATCAGCGCCGGTTTCAGTTCATCCTCGTCGATGAATATCAGGACACGAACAAGCTTCAGAGCGAGCTGATTGACCTGCTCGCCGCGCGCCACCGGAACCTGATGGTGGTGGGCGACGACTCGCAAAGCATCTACGCGTGGCGTGGCGCGAACTTCCGCAACATCCTCGAATTCCCGCAGCGTTATCCCGGCTCGATGACGTACAAGATCGAGACGAACTACCGCAGCACGCCGGAGATTCTCGCGCTCGCGAACGCCGCCATCGCGCCGAACATCCATCAGTTCGCCAAGCAGCTCGCGCCCGCGCGCAAGTCCGGCGCGAAGCCCATCCTCGTCACCTGCAACGACGGCAACGAACAGGCGTCCTTCGTCGCCCAGCGCGCGCTCGAACTGCGCGAGGAAGGCATCAACCTCAACGACATGGCGGTGCTCTATCGCTCGCACTTCCACGCGCTGGAACTCCAGCTTGAGTTCACGCGGCGGAACATTCCCTTCAGCATCACCAGCGGCATCCGGTTCTTCGAGCAGGCGCACATCAAGGAAGTCGCCGCCTACATCAAGCTCGTCTCGAATCCCACCGACGAGCTCGCCTTCAAGCGTCTCACGCAGATGCTTCCCGGCATCGGCGGGAAGGGTGCGGAGAAACTTTGGCAGAAGTTTAGCAGCCAGTATTCAGTGGTCAGTCCTCCGTTGCCGGAACCTACGGCGGAAGAAATCGTCGCTGCGTGGGATCCGGAGAATGACGCGCAACTTGAAGCTCAGAGTCCCAAGCTCGACACTCCGCCGCCGCCGCCGCTCGCGCCCGCGCTTCAGCAATGCGCCGCTACCGTGCCGAAGAAGTCCATCGTCGCATGGGCAGAGTTCGTCATCACCATTTCCCAGCTCGAAGCCGAACCGGTGCGTCGCAGTCCCTCCGAGATGATCCGCCACATCATCGAGGCCGGCTATGAGGATTACCTTCAGGAGAACTTCGCGAACTACCGTCAACGCCTCGAAGACCTCGAACAGCTCGCCAGCTTCGCGCTTCAGTTCAAGAGCACCGAGGACTTCCTCACCCAGCTCTCGCTGCTCACGAACGTCGAGGCCGAGGACAACCAGTCCGCCTCCAAAGACACGGAGCAGATCAAGCTCTCCACCATTCATCAGGCCAAGGGACTCGAGTTCGACGTCGTCTTTATCATCATGCTCTGCGACGGACTCTTCCCCTCCTCGCGCTCCATCGAGTCCACCGATGGCGAAGAGGAGGAGCGCCGGCTCTTCTACGTCGCGATCACCCGCGCGCGCGACGAACTTTATCTCAGCTACCCGCTCATCCGCGTGGTGCAGGCCTACGGCGGCGACGCCATGCAGCAGCCCTCGCGTTTCCTCAGGGAATTCTCCGCCGACCTCGTGGAGGAATGGAATCTGAAACCCTACAACACCTACAGTTCGTAAGACGGGAACGCTTCATGGAACGTTGCAGCAGAGTGACCAGCAGGACAGTGCTTCCAGCCTGTCTCGGAACATCTTGAATTCTCCAATAGTTTGGTGCGCGGAACCCAGCGGGTGAGCAACGCGGATACATCCCAGTCCATCGGCCTATGGGACAGGCTGGAAGCGCTGTCCTACTACTGAGGGCGGGTTTAACGCCCGTCACTTCCCCCGCTTCTTCGAGGAAGCCTTGGCAGGTTTCTTTTTTACCGGCGCCTTGGCCGGCTTCGCCACCTTGCGGCCTGCGGTTTTTCGGCGCTGGGTCTTCAGCACTGATTCGTAATACTCGATGAACGCACGGGCCGGCATCCGACGAATCGCATCGCCGATCAGGTTGAGCGCCAGGTCTTCTGTCTTGCGGAAGCGAAGACATGCCTTGCCCATGTCCAGCTCCCTGCCCGTCCGCGCCCAAGCCTCGCGGAACCAGTTCTCGTTGTCCGTCTGGCCATGGATGCATCCCAGATACACGGACATGTAGTTCTTCTGGGAGGCCAGGCAGACGAACGGCAGCGGCTGTTTCGGGTCACAATGATAGCCCGGCGGATACACGCTGTGCGGCACGCAATACCCGATCATCCCATACTGCATCCCCTCTTTGAAGACAGGGTCAAGGTTCTTGAGAATGATCGCGCGAACGGTCTGGATCGCCGAACGGCGGTCGGCGGGCAGCTCATCGAGATACTGCTGAGCAGTCGTGGCCTTGCTTTGCATGGTGGCGATTATCTGAGGAGACGACGCCCTTCTCGCAATGCCGAAATGGAAAGCGTTGATTTCATTATCAGGGCAAGGACGTTAATTTTCAGAATGCGTTGGCAGCGGACTACAGCGTGGATGGAACAGGCGACCTGCCCGTTCCGCCGGACTCTTCTGCACCGTTCTGGCCCACGTCCTCACAAATTCCCAATCGCCCGCTGCTGCCGTCCTGTGAAATCGCCTTGATGCGCTCCGGTGAAACTGGCCACAGTGCCGCTGTGTTCACCCATCCGACACGACGACATGGACGCTTCGTTTCCTCGCCGGATCACTCTCTTCCCGCACTGAACTCTCACCCATGAAACTGCGCGACTGGTGGATCTCCGTTTCCCTGGCCCTGGCGGCGGCGGGAGCGTTTGTCCTGAGTTCCTGCTCCACCGTCGAGCGCACCATCGTCGAGACGCCTTTCATCGAGGGCGCGAGCTTTGCGGGCAACAAGGCCTGCTACGAGTGCCACACGAACTACGCGCGCGGCTTTCCCTCCAGCGCCCACGCCCGCGTGCATGCCGGTGATGCCGCGATGAAGGGCCAGTCCGGCTGCGAATCGTGCCACGGTCCGGGCAGCAAACACATCTCGGCGGGTGGCGGACGCGGACGCTTCATCGTGAATCCTGGCCGCGACTCGACGGCCTGCCTCACCTGCCATCTTCAAACCCACGCGGAGTTCCGGCTGCCGCAGCATCATCCCGTGCTCGAAGGAAAGATGAACTGCGTGCAATGCCACGATCCGCACGGCTCCGACATCATGAAGGCCGCCGGCACCGGGCTGGCGATGGCGCGGCTGAATGAATCCTGCGCGGGCTGCCATCGCGAGCAGGCGCGGCCACGTGTTTACGAGCACGACGCCATGCGCGAAGGCTGCACCGCCTGCCATGCTCCGCACGGTTCGATGAACGCGAAGATGCTGATCGAACGCGATGTGAACCTCTGTCTCAAGTGCCATGCGCAGACGCAGGGCTCAGTGGTGGGCAGCGGCCAAATCTTCATTGGCATTGTGGATCACACGGACAAGGTCACGCGCGGCGGCTGCTGGTCCGCCGGATGTCATGGCGCCGTCCACGGCTCGAACATCAGCCCGAATCTCCATTACTGAGATGAGCCAGGCGACCCGCACATCCAAGCCGAAACGATTCAGCAGGAAAGCGCTTCCAGCCTGTCCCGCAGGCCGATGGGCTGGGGGGTTCCACGTTGTCCAGTCTCTGGATTCCACGCACCAGACCGTTCAGAAATCCACAGTCGTTCGCAGACAGGCTGGAAGCCTGTCCTACTTGGGCCAATGTCGCCTCTCGTCGCTCGCGGTGTTCCCGATCTTCCTCTCGCTTCTCGCAACCGGCTTGTATGGCGCAGACGTGGACGCATCGAAACTTCCACCCGCCGCGACCAGCCGGATCGATTTCGCGCGAGACATCCAGCCGATCTTCGACGCCTCCTGCCTCAAGTGTCATGGGCCGGAGAAACCGAAGAGCAAGTTTCGCGTGGATGATCGTGCGGAGCTGCTGAAAGGCGGCGAGAGCGGGCCGGCCATCGTCCTCGGTCAGAGCGCAAAGAGTCCGCTCATCCATTACGTCGCGCATCTCGTTCCCGACATGGAGATGCCGCCGAACGGCAAAGCTGAACCGCTCACCGCCGCGCAGGTCGGGCTGTTGCGCGCGTGGATCGATCAAGATGCGCCGTGGAGCGGAGGACCGGCTCCGAGCCAGACCAGCGCCGAGGCCGCGCCGTCGCTCAGTTGGATCACCGTGAAGGGCGACCAGGGAAAGTTCCGCGAACTGAACTGGGTTCCAGAAGGCTTCAATGGCGGGCTCGATTCCTTTCGCCTGCGCCAGCAGCTCGACGCCCATCAGCGCTTCGAGATCTCCGGCCACACATTGCGCGACGATTACGAGGTCAGGCTTTCCCTCGAACGCAGCGACTCGCTCTTTGTTCGTGCCGGCTTCCAGCAGTTCCGAAAATACTATGACGATTCGGGCGGCTATTACGCGCCGTTCGGCGCACCGCTGCCCGCGCTCGGCCGCGATCTGCATCTCGATCTCGGCAAGGCGTGGATCGAAGCGGGTGGCGTCACGCCCTTCGGCCTGCACCTGACGGGCGGTTACGAATTTCACTTCAAGGAAGGCGAGAAGTCGCTCTCCGGCTGGCAGCCCACCGGACCGGAGCTTGATCCGAAGGCCATCCTGCCCGCGACGAAGGCCATCGAAGAACGGCTGCACGTCCTCCGTCTCGATGCCGGATACGATTTCGCGAAGGTGCGTCTGGACGACACCTTGCGCTACGAGCATTACGACCTCGGCACGCGCAGCACGACAACCCGCACGCTCGCGCCCAGCACGGATCTCAGCGAGCGCATTCGCGAGAGCGATCAGCAGCACATCCTCGCGAACGCAATCAAGGCCGAGTCTCAGCCTCGCGAATGGCTGCTCGTTTCCGCCGGCTATCTCTACAGCCACACGGATGGCGAGAGCGCGTTTCGCCAGGCTCCCGTGGACGCCACCGGAGCGTTGACGAGCGGGCCCGCGTGGAACGCTCCCAACCTCACGCTCGAACAGTCCGCGCACGTCTTCAACGCCAATGCTCAGATCGGCCTGTGGGAACAGATGACCTTCTCGGCAGGCGCGCAGACGGAGTGGAACCGTCAGCGCGTCTTCGGCGCGATCAATCTCGACGAGGTGGACCTGACGATTCCCGGCGGCGTCACCAACAACTTTCCCGGCCCCGGCTACGGCGACCTGGATCGCTTCACGGCGGAGGAGAAGTTCACGCTGCGGAACACCCAGCTTCCCTACACCGTCCTCTATGGCGAAGCGCGGTTTCGTCAGGAGACCGTGCGGCAGATCGAAGGGCTGGACACGGCGGGAGACACGAGCACCTTCAATTTCGCGCGCGACACCGATGTCTCCCGGCTGTGGCAGTTGTATCGCGCCGGATTCCAAGTCTCGCCCTGGACCCGCGTCGCTCTGAACGCCTATTACCAGCGCCGCGACCGCGACGACACCTTCGACCACAGCACCGACACGCGCCCCTTCTCCACCGGCCTCGGCTACCCGGCCTTCATCACCGCGCGTGAAACCGCCACCGATGAAGCCGCAGCCAAGCTCGTCCTCCGCCCCGCCTCGTGGCTGAAGACGACGTACTCCTACCGCGTGATTTCGACGGACTACGACACGAAGACCCATTCCATCGCCGACTTCACCGGCGGCAGCGTGCAAGGCGGCGAATACGATTCGCACATCCACAGCCTGAACGTCACGCTCACGCCGTGGCGTCGGCTCTACATGTCCTCGACGTTCTCCTTCCAGGATTCCCGCACCATCACCGCCGACAACGGGAACCCGTCCATCGCTCCGTTTCGCGGCCAGGTTTACAGCGTGATGACGAGCGCTAACTGCATCCTCGACAACCTCACCGACCTGACGCTGGCCCATGATTTCTCGCATGCGGACTTCACCCAGCCGAACCAGGCCGCCGGACTGCCGCTGGGCATCGACTATCAAAGCCACGGCATCCGGGCGGGAATGGCGCGATCCATCTTGAAGCGCGTGAAGGCGCGTCTCGAATACGCCTGGATGCGCTACGACGAGCCGTCCAGCGGTCATTACAACGGCTTCACCGCGCACGGCATCTTCGCGACCGTGTTCGTGAAGTGGGATTGAGACTGCGGCGGCGAATTCCAGAACAGCAGCGCCCACCAAGGTTGACGAGCCGGGGAATTAGCCTGAGCGGCACCGAGGCGTCTGGTAAGGACGGGTTCCACCCCGTTCCTGATCAATTCCTTTTCGCCGCGTCAGGCAGACACCAAATCGGACGCGGTGAAACGCGTCCTTACCGGAGATGGCACCGTGGGATTCACGGCTCCTCGCTTGACGACGGAATGCTTCTGCCGTCGTATCGGCCCCGTGAAATCCACCTCCCTGCGCCGGCCGGCACTCTGGCGATGCTGTCTGCAACTCATGCTTTCAGCCGTTCTCTTCACCGCGATCTCCGCATTCACGCAAAGCGACTCCACCAGCCCTCGTCCGCCGCGCGATGATGCCGACTTGAAATACTGGCTGGAGAACATGATCTGGCATCATCGTTTCACGCCCGAAGAAATTCGCGCGGCAACCGGCCTGGATGCGAACGCCCTCGCCAACGCCATCCAGCGATTCGGCATCACGCCCGCGAATCGTCCGCAGCGCACGGCCAGCGATCCGTTGCTCACGCTCCCCTACCCCGGCGGACGTCATCCGCGCATTGGCTTCCTTGATGGCGCGATCCGTCCGCAGCGTGAGACCAAGATCAGCGTGTTCACTCCGTGGGACGAGGCGAGCTACGTGGTCGTCGATGTGCCCGAGGCGCTCTGGTCCAACCTCGGTCTCACCTATCTCGCGCATACGCACATCCCGACCTTCTTCGACCAGCAAGGCGTCAAACTGCCGCCGCTCGAATGGAATCGTCGCGAGGACGGCACCCTCGATCTGACGCGCCGCTTGCCCAACGGCATCAGCTACGCCGCCCAAGTGATTCCAGGTCGCGACGCCGTACGAATGGAACTCTGGCTCACCAATGGAACCGCTTCGACATTGAGCGATCTGCGGGTGCAGGCCTGTGTGATGCTCAAGAACGCCACCGGCTTCAATGCCCTGACCAACGCCAACAAAGTCTTCGCCAAACCCTTCGTTGCCGTTCGCAACGAGACCGGCGACCACTGGATCATCACCGCGTGGGAGCCGTGTCATCGGCCCTGGGGCAATCCGCCCGTGCCCTGCCTCCATTCCGATCCGAAGTTCCCTGACTGCGCGCCGGGAGAAAGCAAACGTCTGCGCGGCTGGCTGTCCTTTTACGAAGGGACGAACGTGCAGGCGGAGTTCGTCCGCATCCAAAAGCTCGACTGGCTCAGCCCATCTGCACGTTCCCGCACAGATGAACTTCCAAACCAAGTTCCGCCATCGCGGCGGCCTTGATGCGCATGGCGCGACGGGCCTCCTTCGCGTTCGGCGCATAGACCACCTGGATGTGGTTGGACTTGTGCCGCGCCATCATCTGATCGCGGCTGATGCCGTCCAGCACCGCGTGCATGATCGGCCACTGCGGCGTGGTCTCGCGCCAGCGCCGTTCGGTCTCGGCCTCCGGCAGCTTCACGACTTTCGCGACGCCGAGATCGCAGTGCAGCTTCCCGTTCATCACGAACACGCGGCTCCACACGATGTGGCCCGGCTTGCTGATGCCTTTGAGTGAGCCGCCGCCCAGCCGGAAATACATCGCCGGCTGACGTTCACTGCGCGCGCCCTGGTAGCCGCCGATAAAATGCGCCGCCGGCGCCGCGCCGGAGATGAGGAAGACCCAGACGTAATCGTTCACACCCGCGCCCCGGAAATGCTGGCCCCAGCGGAGATCGTGCAACGTGTTCTCCGGCGCGAACCCGAGCTTGCGCCAAAGCTGATACGTCACGAGACCATCGAGACCCGCGCACTCGTCCACTTCGTTGAAGTGCGGCAATGCCTCGCCCGGAAAGAGAACGCGTTTCGTGACCGCGTGCCTCACCGGCGGACGATCCGCGTTGTTGAGCAGGCCCTCGACTAGATCGCTGGCGGGCGCGAGATCCTTCAAGCCCTGCTGGTACTGGATGCCAATCGTCGCGCAGCCAAACTCATCGGCGATGCGCACCGCCGCGATGTACATCTTGCACTGCTGGAGCGTCTGCGCCTCGGTGAGCTCGGTCGCCTCGTCCGTGCCCCAGTCGAACGTCATGCCTTTGCGCAGCAGCCACGCCACGACTTCGCGCGCGTCGGCATCGGTGGCGCGCTGCATCTCGGCGAAGAGCGTGGACTGGCTGAGACGTTCCTTGAAGAGGCCCGTGGGATGCAGCAGCTCGTCCGGGATGATGGCGTTGAACATGCCCATGCACCCTTCATCGAACACGCCCATGATGGCCTTGCGCTGACGCAGCCCGCGCGCGAAGTCGCGGCCCAGCTTCTCTTCGGCGGCTGGAAGCTTGAGCAAGGCGAGATCGCGGACGTGGCTCTGGTCATGCGTCACGACGCCGTCGTTCAGCCATTGGCGAAGGCCGTTCTTGAAATAGTCATCGGCGAAATCCTCGCTCCAGAGCGAGCTGTAACGGATGTCCGCCTTCGTCATGGAGCCGTTCAGATTCAACATGCCGACGAGGCCCGGCCAGGTGCCGCTCCAGTTGGCGACGGTGAGGATCGGGCCGCGATGCGTGAAGAGCCCGTGCAGAACGTGATGGCTGTATTGCCACACGCACTCGGCCACGATGAGCGGCGCGTCTGGATCAAGATGGCGAAAGACTTCCATGCCCACTTTCTGCGAATCGATGAAGCCGTGGCCCTTCGCCTTGTCGAATGGATGCGCGCGCACCACGGTCCAGCCTTCGGCCTTGAGCGCCTTGATGAGGATGGCTTCCATCGCGGCCTGGGCGGGCCAGCATTTCTGGTTGGCCGAGGTGCGAAGATCGCCATTGGCCATGAGGTAAACGTGACGCGGCTTGAGCGGTGCAGGAGTCTTCATGTGTCGTGCGGGGAGGTTAGCGAGAGGCCTGTCGCGGAAAAGGCTTTTCCATCACCTGCTGGCACATCTCATTTTTGAGAACGTCAGCAGTGGATGATTACATCTCGGGAGCAGGTCCGCTCGTACCGCAGAACAATTGAGACAAGTGACGCCTGGCAGCAGTGCTGATTCTATTCTGAAGCTTTAGCTGGGGCTGCCGGGTTATCTCAACGACCGGGAGCGTTGCCCCGGAAATAAACAAACAAAGCCACTCACACTCATGAAAGCCATTCTCCGACAGACCTGTGCCATGGCCGTCGCCTCACTGCTGTTCACCGCTTCACTGCGCGCCGCCGATTCGCCGCCCGGACTCGTGAACTTCGGCAAGTTCACCAAGCCCACCAACGGCGAACTCGTGGAAGTAAATCTCAGCAGCGACATGATCTCGATGGCGCTGCAACTGTCCGGCAAGAGCCAGCCGGAATTCACCGAGGCGCTGAGCGGGCTGCATTCCGTCCGCGTGAACGTGATCGGCCTCGACGATCAGAACTGCGGGGAGGTGACGGCCCGGATGAAGGCCGTCCGTGACGGACAACGCCCAGTCCGTCTATGAGCTCAGCCAGATCGAATCCGTGCCGGACATCAAGGCCGAGATCAAACGCGACTTCGGCTTCGAGCCGGACTTCGTGAACGCAAAGCATCAGCTCGAAAAGGGCGACGGCGCAGGAAACACCTTCAAGGCGACCGCGAAGCCCGTGCTCATCGGCACCGCCGTGGTGGGCGCGACGACGATGGTCTTCGGCATCATCATGCTGCTGGAGAAACTGCCCGGCTACGGCAACGTCGTGGCGAAGCTCAGCCTCGTGCAGCCGGAAGTGCTGCTCGGCCTGCTCTTCGGCGGCTCGGTCATCTATTGGTTCACCGGCGCGAGCACGCAGGCGGTTGTCACGGGCGCGTATCGCGCAGTCGTCTTCATCAAAGAAAACATCAAGCTCGACGCGGAGAAGGCGTCCATCGAGGACAGCAAGGAAGTCGTGAAGATCTGCACGGTCTATGCGCAAAAAGGCATGGTCAACATCTTCATCGTGATCTTCTGCCTATCGCTCGCCCTGCCCTTCTTCGATCCTTATTTCTTCATCACCTATCTGATCGCGATGGCGTTCTTCGGCCTGTTCCAGGCCATCTTCATGGCGAACGCCGGCGGTGCGTGGGACAACGCCAAGAAGATCGTCGAGGTGGACATGCGCCAGAAGGGAACGCCGCTTCCCGCCGCGACAGTCGTCGGCGATACCGTGGGCGATCCGTTCAAGGACACGTCATCCGTCTCGCTGAATCCGGTGATCAAGTTCACGACGCTCTTCGGCCTGCTCGCCGTCGAGATCGCCGTGATGATGAAGAACCAGCAGACGAAGACCTTCATCGGCGCGGTTCTCCTGCTGATCGCGCTCTTCTTCGTCTATCGCTCGTTCTATGGAATGCGGATTCCGAGCGAGAAGGCGTAGCAGCTCGCTGGGAAGATGCTCATGCAAAGAGCGCGAAGGACGCAAAGGAGGATTTTCAACAAGCACAGGCAGGCTCCTTGAGTCTGCTCTATTTCTATAGGAACCGATGAAGACAATTATCAGGGAGATGACCCTGCGCGACTACGACCAGGTCTTTGCACTGTGGAGCCAATGCGATGGCGTGGGGCTGGCCGAGGGCGATTTGCGGGAAGACATCCGCGCCTTTCTGAAGCGCAATTCCAGGCTGAGCTTCGTGGCGGAACGCGGCGACGCCATCGTCGGCGCGGTGCTGGCGAGCCATGATGGGCGGCGCGGATTTCTCTATCATCTGGCCGTCGTGGCGGAACATCGGAGGCGCGGCATTGGCCGGGCGCTGGTGAAACGATGCCTCGCCGCGTTGAAGTCCATTGGCATCCCGAAATGTCACATCGTCGTGTTCGCGCGGAACCGGAGCGGACGCGAGTTCTGGAAGCAGATCGGCTGGGTCGAGCGGACGGAACTGCGGATGATGTCGCGGTCAACGCGGTGAAGGACGCATCTTGGCACTTGCCACCCTGGATCGCGGCTTGGTGGGAGACCAGCCGCAGCAGCTTCGTCAGGCCAACCGGTCCAAATACTTCTGAAGTCATGGCGTCATTCAACCCGCTGCCCGGCTCATGACGAAGTTGTCATGGATGATTAATGTTCTCTTCACGCTCCGTCGATTGACTCTGGATTGTCACCGTTGCGTTAATTCCGCCTCAGCCCGCTGTCTTGCTTTGCACGACTGAAAGGTCTGTGGCATAGAAATCATCACTCATGAATGTTGTATTGAAGTCCGGATTGCTTTTCCTCGCTGGCGTCACTCTCTCCTTTCAAGCCGCCGCCCAAACTCCCCTCGTCAGCGCCGGCAGCACCTGGAAATACCACAGGGGCACCAACGCGCCGCAGGCCAGTTGGAAGACCGCCACCGATGCTGCACTCAACGCGGAGTGGGGATCTGGAGCGGGCGGGTTCGGCTATGGGGACGGTGATGACGCAACGACGTTGGAGGACATGCGGAATCGTTACACCACCGTTTACATCCGCCAGAGCTTCACCATCGCCGCGCCGCTGGACCCGGCACTGGTGCTGCGGCTGACGGTAGACTTTGATGATGCCTTTGTGGCCTACCTGGATGGACAGGAGATCGCGCGCTCGGCGAACATCACAGGAGGCGCGGTGGGCGTGGAGCCGGCCAGCGCTGGCACCGCCTCATCCACCCATGAAGCATCCATCTCTGGCGGACCCGCCCCCACAGTTGCCAGCCTCGGGTCGCCCACGACTCTCCTCGCCCCGGGCACGCACGTCCTGGCCTTGATCGGCTTGAACGAAAGCACGGGCAGCAGCGACTTCTCCCTCATCGCAAACCTGCTGCTGGTGGATCCGAACCTCTGCCCGCCGAATACCATCTGCCGCGACACGAACTGGATCGCGGCGAACAGCCCCTACGTTGTCAGCGGCAAGCTCACGGTGAGCGGCGGCGCCACGCTGACCATTGAGCCCGGCGTCACGGTTCGTTTCAACCAGGGCGCGGGCATGGACATTGACGGCCGGCTCATCGCGGAAGGCACGCCGGAGAACCAGATTGTCTTCACCCGCAATACCGGCGCGACCACCTGGAACCAGCTCAACTTCACCGCCAACTCGACGACCTCCCGCATCGCCCACGCGGAGATGGATTACTACGCGGTCGCCGCCATTGAGGCCGCCGACACCACGCTGTATCTGGATTCGATCAACTGGACGAACTCCACCGCCGCTGCGGTCGATGTTCACAACTGCTCCGTCACCTTGCTGAACTCCTACATTCCAGGCGGCGCGGGCAACGAGCCGTTCCATTTCAACGGCATGCCGGCGAACGGCCACGCGCTGATCAAGAACTGCGTGTTCGGCGCGCCGCGCGGCTACAACGACAGCATCGACTTCACCGGCGGCAACCGGCCCGGCCCCATCGCGCAGTTCATCGACAACGTCTTCCTCGCCGCCGTGGATGACTGCTTCGACATGGACGCGACCGACGCGCATATCGAGGGAAACATCTTCCTCAACGTGAAACAGGACGCTCAACGCGACAGCAGCTCCAATCCCATCACCACCGGCGAAGGCAACGGCATTTCGGAACTGTTCGTCATCCGCAACATCTTCTTCAACTGTGAGCACACCCTGCTGCTCAAGGACAACGGCACGGCGGTGATGCAGAACAACACCATCGTCAACCTCACCACCAACGCGCTGGCCCGCACCGGCGCGGGGAATGCGATTCCGCCCGGCATCATCCTATTCGGCGAACCGTGGCGCGGACGCCCCTACGGCGGCGGAGCCATCTACGAAGGCAACATCGCCCACGAACTTGATCCCGTGATTCAGGCGAATCCTTTCCCGTTGTTCGACCCCGCGAATTCCTTCTTCGTCGTCTCGCACTCGTTGACTCAGGGAACCAACTGGCCCGGCGCAGGCAACATCTCCAGCAATCCCATGTTCGTGAATCTCAGCGGCCCAATGACCGCCGCGAACATCCGCAGCAACCTGGCCTTGCTTGCCGGATCGCCCGCCATTGGCACCGGCCCGAACGGCCTCGACATGGGCGCGATGGTTCCCTCCGGCGCATCGATCTCAGGCGTCCCCGTTTCACCCGGCACCAACACCAGCCTCACGCTGCGCGTCGCCGGTCCGGGCGTCGTGGCCTACAAATGGAAGCTGGATGGCGGTGCCTGGAGCAGCGAAGTCCCGCTGACCAACAGCTTCCTGATCACGTCGAACTATTTCATCGCGGCCAACGAGCTCGTGAACCTCAGTGGACTGGCTGAAGGCAGTCACACGTTTTTCGCCATCGGAAAGAACTCCGCCGGCGCGTGGCAGGAGACGAACAGCGCCGCCGCAAAAACGTGGACGGTGCAAAGCCAGGTTCCCTTGGAGATCACCAGCGCCTCACGGACCGGCAACGTCGTGACGCTGACCTTCACCGCCGAGGCTGGGAAAAGTTATTCCGTCCTCTGCCGCGACGTGCTCGACGCCGCGCATTCCTGGGTGAAGCTTCGCGATGTTCCTGCGCAGGCGGTCACCGGACCCTACGAAGTGACTGACCTCAACGCGGACGCCAGCGCCACGCGCTTCTATCGCCTCGTAACGCCGACTCAGCCCTGATCAGGATTCCAAACGGAACGACTCTGCGGAGGGTCGTTCCTTCGGCGGATTCCCGGCCACTTCCGGACTCTCGGCAGTGCCGGCATCAGCAGAAGGCTCTGTTGCTTCTGTTGCTGCCGGCGTCTCTTCAGCCAGATCATCTCCAGCGGATTCGCTGACCGGTTCCTCCGCCAACACAGTTTCTCCCCCCGGCGGCACGGCGGGAACGGCGGATTCAATGGAGACCAGGCAACGCCGGACCATCTGGCCTTGGAACGAATACCCGGCCGCCAGCGTTGGACCGATGAGGCTTCCCATCTCCGGCTCGGTCTTGCCGTCCACAACCTGATGTTTCTCCGGGTCGAAGCCATCTCCAGAGGCTGCTTCAAAAGGAAGCAAGCCCACGCGGCGGACCACATCATAACAGGCTTCGCGAAAGCGGCCCAACTGCGCTTCGAGATTCGGCTGGCCGGACCGCGCTCCCGCCTGTTGGAGGGCGTAAACATGATCCAGCAGGTGAACGAGCACCTGGAGCCAATGACCTTCGACGCGACGCAGCTTCTCCACTTCGAGCCGGAGCGTGGCCTTCTCCTGGTCGTTGGCGTTTTGCATGAAACCGGCGAACGCCTTCGCCTCCGCCTCGATGCGCTCTGAGATTTCCCGCGCCGCCGTGACCGCCCGCGTGGACTGTTCCTGCACACCCTGCCATTGCGCGGTGGCGTTCTGGATCTGATCGGCCACGGCTTCGACCTGGTTGATCTGGTTCACGGCGTCGTTGAGTTCACCAGCTTCAGCGAAACGGACCAGCGTCTGGTAGTGCATGCGAAACGGCATGACCGCGAGCCACGCCGCCAGCACCACGCATCCCACGGCAAGCGCGAGCGCGGTGACGGGAAGCGGATGCGGGTAGTGATTCACAATCCAAAACGCTGCGGCCAATAAGGCGGTATCGGCGACGATGAATGGCCATCTGGTGGGAGAAGGGGCTTGTTGGGCGCTCATAAATGTGGCGCATGGTTCCGAGAACTCCTCCGTTTGGCAAGCCAGCAGAGCCGTACGTTTGAAACACCGCCGATGATGGAAACCCCAGCGCGGCATGTCCCATCCGGAGGCAGGACATGACGGATTTCGGGACATTCGCGGAAGCGTCCTGCACTTGAATTGCACACGATGAAGCCAACAACTAGACATGCCCTTTCGTGCATGCGGGAATCCCCCCATGCTTGTCGGGTTTCCCCCGATCGCAATGCGGGTGCTGTTTCAGACAGGCTTGGCTAAGGCTCCGCGCGGGTTCCTGCATTGGCGCAGGGCGGTGTCGAATGCCTCCCAAGCCGATGACTGGGACCACATCGGATGCGCCATTGAGATCTAGCCGTCCACCGACACCAACATGTGGGTCCGCTATTTCTGGGATGCGACGGATCAAAAGCTCAAGCGCGCCTCCAACGGATCGGTGACCCCACCCTCATTGCCAGCGCCATCAGCAACCATATGGTTTTCTCCGTCGCCACACTGTCGCTCCATCATCCGTCTTAAAATTTCTGACAACAGCGGAGATGCCATTCCAAAACTAAAGGCGGCCGGACTGCGGCAAGTTCGCTCCCAAGAACAGGAGAGCTCAAACATCATTGGAGAGCTTCCCTGCTACACCTCGGGCTCTGCCGGTCTCGCGTTCGATTCGGAGCGCGAAGTCGAAGGCAAGTTCCGCGTCGCCTTCATCCCAGTGACGGGCGGGTTTGCCCAAATTACGCTGACCACCCCCAATGAAGAATTTCGCGGCCGGCAAATGGACCTCGGCCGCCTTCTAAATTCCTTCCGCGTCACCAAGCTGAAGCCAGCCTGACCGGACCTGCTCCGGACATTCCATCTGCCTCTTCGATTCTCGTAATCTGCGTGCGAGCCCCGTTCTCTCCGCAGTTCTGCCTCCTGCCAAAAGTCAGGGCATTCCACACCGGATCGCCTCGTTACTGGGAAAGCCTTTCACTGCCCAACCGAACACAGGTCAAAATCGTCAAATTTCCTTGTTGCAAGCACCGGAATATCCTCTAAAGATTTACGCCGAACTGGTTCTTAATAGTTGGTCAAACCATTTTTATAATCATGAAGAAAAATACCTTATTCCTTGCTGCGGCTTCACTGCTCGCCAGCCTGCCATCGGTGCATGCCGATGCTTCGCTGTTTATTTCGGATGGGACGCATAGCGTCACCATCGCTGACGGCTCCGCCCTCGACAGCAGCTCGCTCGTCGGCGTAATCACTTACAACGGCCTGCTCGACGCCAGCTCCCCTTGGAGCGTCAACGTCACCACCGGCATCAGCAAACCGTTTCTTGGCTCCGCCACCAGCCCGTTCATGGACCTCAATTCCGTGAACGTCTCCTCCACGGCCGGCGGCAACCTCACCATCGAATTCTCCGATAACAACTTTGGCCCGCTCCCTCCCGGCACCTTCACGTCGGAAATCGGCGGGTCCACGTTCGGTTCCGTAAGCTTCCAGACCTACGTGGATCTCGGCAACGGACTCTTCGCCAAGACCACTCCGCTGGGTAACGTCACCTTTGACGAAACACCTTTCAGCAGCGCCACCATCTCGGAACGCCCGACCAGCGGCCCCTTCTCGATGACCATTGCGACCACCATCAGCCACGACGCCAATCAAGTCAGGCCCACCAGCTTTAACGCGTCCTTTTATGACACCAGCACTCAAGTTCCTGAGCCTTCCACCGTCTCCCTTCTCGCTCTTGGCGTGATCGGCGGAATCTGGATGGCCAGCCGCAGCCGCAAGAACAAGTCTGCGTAAGGAATTCGAGATTCCGAAAGAAGGCTTTCGGACATCACCAGCTTCGCCCCCGCTGAATCCGTTCAGCGGGGGCTTTTCTTTACCCCACTCATTCTTCTCAAGGCTGCGACGCCTTGTTCCTCAAGATCACCGTGCCATTGGTGACCTGCACGGCATCAAACTTCTCCAGATCAGCGGCTACCTTCGGGTCTTTCTGATACTCCTGCGCCAGGTTGTTCTTCTTGAACTCGCTGAGAACCATCGACGGCAGCGGCCTGCCCTTCACCTGCGCGTCCTGCAACCGGACATCGAGACTGCCGTTGGCCAAGGTAATTTTAAAAGTGACGGCGGCGTTCAGGTAACGCCCGTTTAACTTGAGCGGACCCAGATTGTTCAGCGGCATGCTGATTTCTCCGCGCACCTGATCTCCATCAATTTTAACGAACAACCTGTCCTTCAGTTCGCGCTGAGTGGAGATGAGGGCGTTCAGGTCGTCCGCCGTGAGGATGAGCTCAAGCAAATTGGTGCCGCCGTCGAGCGCCTGCTTGAAGGTGGCGAGACGCTCCTGCATCGCGTCCGTCTGGACGCGCGAGTATTCGACCTTCTCAATCTGCGCAGGCGTCGTCTCCGTGAAGTCGGCAATCCAGCGCTCGGTCGTTCTCTTCACAAAGAGATATCCGGCGATGCCGCCCAGCACCAGCAGCAGCGCGAGGACGGTAAGGGAGAGACAGCCGTAGAAAAGACAGCCGCGCTTTTTCGGAGGATTGATTTCGCTGCTCATGGCGGCATAGTGCGAATCAGTCCGCGACAAGCAAGCCCGCAGAGGGCGTTGAACCAAATGTTCCGCCGCGTCGTGAAGATTACGAAGCAATGAACAACTATTCACATCAGCCCACAGGCATCTCACGACGGCTGGCCTTGGAACGGCTCAGCGCTGGAACGCTGCTCGCGCTTGGATTGTGGCCGGGCGCGTTGCGCGCGAACAACGAGACGCCGTCAGATTCCTTCCGCTTTATCGCCGTCAATGACACGCATTGCATGAGCAAGGAATGCGGCCCGTATCTCGAAGGCGTGGTCGCGCAGATGCAGCAGGCGAAGACGGAATTCTGCCTGCACATCGGTGACCTGACCGAGAAGGGGGAGCGCCAGCACCACGAGACGGTGAAGGACATCTTCAGCGTCCTGCCGGGCGCGCTGTATCCGGTCCTCGGCAATCACGATTATGTGACGCAGACAGACCAACGCACCTACACGCAGACGTTTCCGTTGCGGACCAATTATTACTTCCACCATCGCGGCTGGCAGTTCGTCGGACTGGATACGACGGATGGCTTGCGTTACGAAAAGACAGCGATTCAACCCGCCACCTTCGACTGGCTGCGTGATTATCTTCCCCGCTTGAACAAGCGTAAGCCCACGGTGGTGTTCACTCATTTCCCGCTCGGAGCAGGCGTGAATTATCGGCCGTCGAACGCCGACGCGCTACTGGATCGCTTCCGCGATTTCAACCTCCAGGCGGTCTTCAACGGTCACTATCATTCCTTCACCGAACGCCAGTCCGCAGGCGTCATCATCACCACCAACCGCTGCTGCGCGCTCAAGCGCAACAACCACGATGGCACAAAGCAGAAGGGCTATTTCGTCTGCGAAGCGAAGGATGGCCGCGTCTCCCGCACCTTCGTGGAATACAAGCCCGCCTGAGTGGCAACGGGCCGCCGCCAGCGCCGCTTCCACACGCGAAAACGCGGCTGAAATGTCACTGGTTCGCCCGTGTGTTCAATGGTATTAGTCTCCCACTATGTTCCCTGAGAAGTTTGTTCGTACGCAGTTTATTCTCTGCCTTCTGTTAGTTGCGGCCTCCGGCGCTTCCGCGCAAATCACCATTGATGGCGTCGCCGACAAGGCGAACTACAACGACTCCGTTTCCTACCGGGTGCAGACCCAGGCAGGCTTCAGCTACGAGGCATTCTTGAACGGCCAGCCGGTCGCCGTCGGCACGCTCAACCCCATCGCGCGCCCAGATTACTACGAGCTATACGTGGAGCGCACCGAGACGGCGACGAGCGCCGTAATCACCCGGATGGTCCGCTTCCTCGTGAACGCCAGCGCCCGCGCCGGCAGCGAATGGGGTCTGCCCACGCATGTTCCCCTGCCCTTGATCCAATCTTCACCCGCCGAGTTCACCGGAGCGCGCGTGAAGCTGATGGTTCCGCAGACCTTTCCCGCTGGATACGAAATTCCCGTCGTCGCCTGGGCGATGAATGATGCTGACCATCCGGTACGCGCGAATGGTCTGCTCGGCGCGGCAGGACATCCCAACATCCAACTGCGGCGCGGCGTGGGCTCCGGCTTTCTCGCGGGAACAAATCCAGCCGGCACACTCGACTACGCTCCAGCCATCGGCGGCATCTCAACGAACAAGACGGTGACGATTGAAAGCTCCACGACTTGGACCACGGTGTCCGGCATTTTGGGAAACACTGAGTGGCCCGCCGACTCCCGCATCCACGTCACCGGCAATCTGACCGTCCCGGCTGGCGTTACTCTCACCATCGGAGCCGGAACCATCATTCGCCTGAATGGCGGCATCGACATCACGAACAACGGCACCATCGAAATCAACGGCACGCTGGAGCAATCCGTCGTCTTCATGCCGACGGTGAAAGCTCAGCCGTGGGGCGGATTCGTCAGCAAGAACGCCAACCAGGGAACCTACGTCGGCACCGGTGTCATCTTCACTGGCAGCGGCGCGGTTCCAAACTGGTTTGGCACCGGCGGCAATCCCGGCAGTCATCGCACCGAGCAGGGACTCTTCTACCTCGACGGCGGCCAGCGGCTCACGCTCACCGATGCCGCCGCGATGTCGCTCGCCGGCCAGCTCGGCCACAGCCGCAGCTCCTCCGCCATCACGCCCATCACGCTCACGCGCTTCCTCATGCAACGCTGCACCACCGGCGGCGAGTTCACCGGTGCGCGCTTCACCGTGAACGACAGCGCCTTCATCGAGTGCCCGGACGACACCGCGAACTTCGTCGATGGAGACAACGACGGGCTCTATCTCGTCGATGGCACGCATGCCTTCACGAACACGCTCTTCGGCTGGACCAAGGACGACGGCATCGACTCCGGCGGCAGCGGCTACGGCAAGCTTGATTACCAATCGTGCTGGTTTGAAGGGATCTTTCACGAGGGCAATTCGCTCTCCGGCTACAAGAACGTCCATGTCCGCGACACCGTTTACCTCAACTGCGGCCAGGGCATCGAGGATGGTTACAACGCGCCGACGGCGCGCGTGGATCGATGCTATTTCGCCCTGAACAAATCCGGCGCGCGTCACGGCGACAACTATCCGAGCATCGGCAACTACGACGGCCGGCTCACGGTGACGAACAGCATCCTGCTCCAGAACCATCGCGATCTCTTCGGCTACAACTGGCGGACCAGCGGCTTCACCAACAACTGGGGCCAGTTCTTCGCGAACAACAATTTCATCACGCGCGCCGACACGAACTTCCCGAACAACTTCATCTGGAATCCCGCGACTGATGCGGAACGGCTCGCCACCTTCGGTGCAGGTGGGCGCGTCGGCGTCGCGCTCGCGGTTCGCTCCGGTGTCACCGCGCTCACCAACTATCTCGATGGCGTGCCGGTCGCCCTGAGCATGTTTTGCATAAACGAAGTCTCCGTTGATTACACGATTGAGCTGGGCGGAGGCGGTGCCACAAGCGGCACGCTGGTCTTCGCGCCCGGCGAGATGCGCCAGTTCATTTCGGCACCGGACGGCTTCAGCGGAGTCTTGCGCCTCTCGCTCTCCAATCCGCAGAACGCCGACCTCACCGGCGCGAGCGAAGGTTACTTCCAGTTCTTCGCCCCGTTCCAGACCACATCGCTCGTTCCGCTCGGCTCCACCTGGCGCTTCCGGGATGTCGCTTCCGCTGCGGATGCCACTTGGAAGACCCTGAACTACGATGACTCCACCTGGCCCGCCGGTCCTGCTGAACTCGGCTTCGGCGAAGCGGATCAGGTCACCCTCGTCTCCAGCAATCGCCAAGTCACGACCTACTTCCGCCACACCTTCAACGTCGCCAATCCCGCTCAATACGGCGGCCTCTCCATGCGGCTGCGGCGCGATGATGCGGGCGTGGTTCATGTGAACGGAACGGAAGCTTACCGCAGCCCGAATCTCCCGCAGACCGGCCCGATCAATTACGGAGACTTCCCAAGCAGCAACGGTGAGAACACCATCGACACCGCGACGCTGTCCGCCAGCCTCCTGCAACCCGGACTCAACGTCATCGCCGTCGAGATTCATCAGGGCGATCTCACCTCCTCCGATCTCAGCTTCGACTTCGAGCTGCAGGGACAGCCGCCGTCCGCCGCGGTGCGAGTCGAGATTGGCCGCTTCGGAAACGCCGCCGCCCTCTTCTGGCGCGACACGACGTATCGCCTCCAGCAATCGAGCGAACTTTCCCCCAGCAACTGGAGCACCCTGCCCGGCTCCAGCCCGCTGCCCTTCAACCCCGCCGAAGCGCAGCGCTTCTACCGCCTGACGAAGTAGAAATGCGTTGCCGTGTTAGAAAGTCATCTGTGGGACTAATGCAACCCTTTCAGGGTTGGGTTCTATTCCCTGACTCAACCCAGGGTAGCCTCGCCGACTCGGCAACCCGTGGGCTGAATGATGGAATCCCGTTGGGATTCTGAGAAAGCTTCCGCATTCTCGCGGCTGCTGCTGCATCAGGACATGCTACGGCGCAGTCGTTGGCGGCACCTCTCCGGCGACATCGGCATTCTCCTCGCCCACGACCGGGGCGATGGCTTGCAGCTTGTCGCCTTCGTCGAGATTCACCAGCTTCACGCCCATCGTGTTTCGCCCGGCTTCGCGGATGTCCTTCACGCCGGTGCGGACCATCTGGCCCCCGGTGGTGATGAGCATGATCTCGTCGGTGTCCTTCACCGTCAGTGCGCCGACCACGCCGCCGGTTTTGTCGCCGGTCTTCATGGTGATGATGCCTTTGCCGCCGCGCGTCTGAACGCGGTATTCGTCGAAGCCCGTCCGCTTGCCGATGCCGTTCTCACCCGCAACCAGCAGCATCGAATCCGACACCACAATGGCGGCGGCAACCAGCGCGTCGCCTTCTTCCAAATTGATTCCGCGCACGCCACCCGCCGCGCGGCCCATCGAACGCACGTCAGATTCGCTAAACCGGATGCTCATCCCGTCATGAGTAATAAGCACCACGTCGTCACCGGGATCTCGGACCTCGTCATTTTCAATAATGCTTCCACGCGTCTGTTTCACCTCAATGAGCGCGTCGCCTTGATCAATGCTGATGGCATTTTTACCACCTTTACGGACACTCGCAAAATCACTCAGAGAGGTCTTTTTCACCGTGCCTTGCCGGGTAGCAAAGAATAGTTCTCCGGCCTCTTGCCAAGTGAGGTCTTCCTTGTTTGGCCCGAGCTTTGAAATCACCCGGATGAGCGCGGCGATCTTCTCGTCGGCCTTGAGCTCGAGCAGATTCGCAATGCTCCGCCCTTTCGAGGCGCGGCCCGCATCGGGAATTTCATGCACACGCTCGACATACACGCGGCCCGTGTTCGTGAAGAACATCAGGTAATCGTGCGTGCTCGCGGTGAAGAGATGCTCGATGAAGTCCGCGTCGTCGCTCTCCGGCGTGGAGCTTTCGCGCGTGGACATGCCGATGACGCCCTTGCCGCCGCGCCGCTGGCTGCGATAGCTGGAGACGTTGGTGCGCTTGATCAGGCCGGCGTGTGTGATGGTGATGATGACGCCTTCGTTCGCGATGAGATCCTCGATGGCAATCTCGCCGAGGTCCGGCACGATGTCCGACATGCGCGGCGAGGCGTACTTGTCTTTGATGACCTTCAGCTCCTCCTTCATGATCGTCATCACGCGGCTTTCCTTCGCGAGGATGTCGAGGAGGTCTTTGATCTTTTCCAGCAGCTCACCGTACTCAGCGAGAATCTTGTCGATTTCCAAGCCAGTCAGGCGATAGAGCTGAAGTTCGAGGATGGAGTCCACCTGACGATCCGTCAGCGAATAGAAGCCGCCGCTCAAGCGGGCTTCGGAACGAATCAGCACGCCCCACGCCTCGACCTGCGGACGTGTCCACTCAAAGGCGAGCAGCTTGACCTTCGCCTCCTCGCGGTTGCGCGAGCCACGGATGATGCGGATGAATTCGTCGAGATTTCGCAGCGCACAGATGTAGCCTTCGAGCAGCTCGGCCCGCTCCTCGGCCTTGCGCAGCTCGAAGCGCGTGCGGCGCAGGATGACTTCGCGACGGTGGTCGATGTAGGCGGAGATGAGCTCCTTGAGATTGAGCGTCTTGGGCCGGCCGTGGTCGATGGCCAGCGCGTTCACGCTGAACGAAACCTCCATCTGCGTGTGCTGATAGAGATTGTTGATGACGACCTTGGCGATCGCGTCGCGCTTCAGCTCGATGACGAGACGGCAGTTCTCGTCCGACTCGTTGCGCATCGCGGAGACGTCTGTGATGATCTTCTCGTTCACGAGATTCGCGATCTGCTGCTCCAGCCCCGCACGGTTGACGTTGTAAGGAATTTCCGTGATGATGAGCTGCTCGCGTCCGCCCTTCATCTCTTCCACGCCGATCTTGCCGCGAATCTTCACGCTGCCGCGGCCGGTGTGGAAATAATTCTTGATGCCCTCAATGCCGCAGATCATGCCGCCAGTCGGGAAGTCCGGGCCTTTGACAAACTTCATCAGCTCGGCGATGGCAATCTGCGGGTTGTCGATATGAGCGCAGATGCCGTCGATGACTTCACCGAGATTGTGCGGAGCCATGTTCGTGGCCATGCCGACCGCGATGCCCGTGCCGCCGTTGACCAGCAGGTTCGGGAAGGCGGCGGGGAAGACCGTCGGTTCCGTCATGCGCTCGTCGTAGTTCGGGACGAAGTCCACCGTGTCCTTGTCCATGTCCTGCAACAAGGCCGCGCCGAGATGCGTGAGCCGCGCCTCGGTATAACGCATCGCCGCCGGCGGATCGTTTTCGACGGAACCGAAATTGCCCTTGCCCTCGATGAGCCGTTCGCGCATCGCCCACGGCTGCGCCATGTGAACGAGCGTCGGGTAGATGACCGCCTCGCCGTGCGGATGATAGTTACCGCTCGTGTCACCGCAGATCTTCGCGCACTTGTAGGGCTTGCGTCCCGGAAAGAGCGACAGCTCGTGCATCGCGTAGAGGATGCGGCGCTGCGAAGGCTTGAGACCATCACGCACATCGGGCAACGCGCGGGAGATGATCACGGACATCGAGTAATCGAGGAAGGAACCTTTGATCTCCTCGGCGACGTTGATCTTGGCGATGCGTTCGTTGGCGGCAAACAGCGGGGTGCCGGCCAAGGGAGAGATGCCACCGTTATTCGGCGGCTCGGGAGGAGTAATATCGTCGGGCATTATGAAAAAAGTCTAAATCCAATTCGCGTCCTGCAATGCCTTGGAAGATACCGACACCCCGCCCGCCGTGGCAATGATGTTGTGGAATCGATGAACGAGCGCAACAAGGCTGGGAACCAATCGTGCAAAGCCGCACCCTCACTCCGACCTGCAGCCGACGACGTGAGGAGACGGATTCCTTCTGACGACCTGCGCGCCCTCCGCCTCCTCCCGCCAGCGGCCATGACGCCGGGTGCTGCCCACTTGGCGCTTCGGACAACCGACTTGACGACACTTCCAACCGACCCGGCCCAAGTGGCGACCCATTTCACCGCCTTGACAACCACCTTGGCAAATGTGACACGCGCTCCGGTGCTTCCTACAAGCGACTTACCCGATCTGACAATCGACATCACGACTCTTCCAACCACCACAAAGGATCGCCCAATTGATTTCCCTCGAATGACCCTCGACTTGCCGCATTTGCCAACCGACATAAGCGTCTTTACCGGGTAGCCGCCAAGGTAACGAGGCGGAAGGCACATCGCTCCAAACAAATCCGCCCCCACCTCAACCACAAATCCGTCTAATCCGAAAACCGAAGCGCGGTCCGCGAAACACGCCAAAGGACGCGAAAGCAGAAAAGAGGATGCGCATCGGATTAAAACCGTTTCCTGCCGGCACGGTGGCTGGATTACTACTTCCTCGTTCGCGTGTTTCGCGGATACTCCTTCGGAATTCGGGTTCAACGCAAAGACGCGAAGGCGCAAAGCATTTCACCCACGGATGAACACCGATGGGCACGGATTGCTTTCGCCGCAAGAGAACGCAAGGAACGCCAAAACTCCAAACGCTGACTGGCGCTGATAACCGCTGATTCCGAAGGGCTGCAAGCCCGACCGAGGATAGCCCAGGGCAAAGCCCTGGGTTAAGCGTCAGAGGAAATTTCAAGCCCTGCATGGGCGACAGAATCTCCCGTGAAGTCAGCGTGTGAATCAGTCGAAAATTCCACCGAGGAAATCGGCCCCGCTTGCGCGCGCAGGCGGGCGGCTTCCCTGCGCTTGGCGTCGGCGCGGCTGCGGGCATCGCGCTACATCTTCGTCAAAGAACGCTGAGTTTGAATCGGCGGCAAAGGAATCTGACATTCTGCCACGTCAGTTGAGCCTATCGCGTAGTTGCCAACGGCGGTCCGGGCATACGATTCATCACCTTGCCCGCGCACTTCGCCAATAGGTTGGGGGATGCACAGGAATCAGACCGGGGCTTTTGAGCCCCCGGTCTGCGCATGTTGCGTTGCCCGCTGTCGCTTGTGCTCCTGCCTCAGCGGCAGATCAGCCGGAAGAAGCGATGCGGAAGGTCCGCCGGGAGCGTGGCCGGTGAGGTCACACCGGGCAGGTCCACCCACTGGCTGAAGTCGGTCGTGGCCTGCAAGACATAGCCCAGTCCGCTCCAGGTCATTTCCACGTTACTTCCTTCCCGGCGGATCGAGAGCGCGGCCGGCGGGCAGTCGGGTTCGCCGAGCGGAGTCGGGTCCAGCTCATCGGGGATGCCG
>Ga0163153_10001528_pt1 | contig 36426 bp, 23 predicted proteins | sample OliLakLV19MP6IB1_FD_148629 | JGI IMG/M metagenome (GOLD analysis project Ga0163153, IMG submission 148629) | Freshwater microbial mat bacterial communities from Lake Vanda, McMurdo Dry Valleys, Antarctica - Oligotrophic Lake LV.19.MP6.IB-1 | ecosystem: Environmental > Aquatic > Freshwater >... | reverse complement strand
ACGCTCAAAATCCAGCCCAGGGCGCAAATCCCGTTTTGAATGCGTTTTTAGATGGAGATGGAGACGGCGACGTAGATATTACTGACGCAATGTCGATGGCCAGCCGCTTTTTGAATCAGCGCTAATTGCGTTAGATTTTGGTGAGAGAGATTAACGGGCGATCTAAATTGCGGAGTTTGACATGATGGAAAATTGGCTCACATCATTAACACAAATCAAGGTATAATTTGTATCTCTTATACTGTTTTAGTCTGGTGACTTCGAGTACCCCATCATCAGTTAAACTCTTGCTCTTTCTCTCTCTCTCTGGGCAATCTGGATTTGCATACGATTATATAAATCAACTTGAGGATCGGAATGGCTAATGCAAGCAACTAACGCATAACGCTGCATTTCGATATCATCTTCTTTTGCCCATTTACGATTACAACTCACAACCAGAGTCATGGGCCCGTCATCATATTTTGTAGACTGAGGGAAAATTTCTACTTGCCCCCTTTGCACTGTTCCTTTCTTCCGAATAATGGAGCTTGGAGACAATTTAACTTCAATCCCAGTCCCATGTTTTTTCTTTAACTTTCCTTTTGTATTATCGGTGGACTCATCAGGAGAACTCGTCTTGCTAGCAGATTCATAAGCCGTCCTAACAATTTCACGATCAATTCCTTTAAAAAGTTCAAATTCCATTGTGACTCCTAGATATGAGTCTCCACGAGTTGGGCGAGTTGGCGGATCAAAGGCTAAGGTAATTGACAATCTACGAGTGCCTTTTACTTTGAAAAATTCAGGTGGCAATTGGGGAATTTCGTAAACATGAAAATATCCTACTTTGATCAAAATATTATCTTCTGATAGAACAACGTAGTTTTCAGCAGAATACATTGCACGTTCTAAGTCAGCCTGTCCATAACCATAGATTGCTAGCTGATTCTTAATCGTTTTTGTCTTTTCACTTTGAGACTGCTTCTTGTTACATTCAAATTGTGGCGGAATTTTTTTAGGAAGAATCGCCGAGTTGACAATAAGCGCCCGAATGAGATTAGAACTGGCATTTGGATATTTTGTGAAAAGTTGAGCAGCAGTATTGGCAACACGAGGAGCTGCAAAACTTGTACCACTACAGATTTGAAATAAAGAACTTTTCAAATCTTTGGATAGAGTAACAACAGAAACTCCCGCTACATTATCTGATAGTTGCAATTTGGATTTAGGTAAATCCAGACCTTCTTTGTATTTGAGGTCTATTACAACATCTCCGCCAAAATCTACAACATCAGGCTTAATCATTCCATCGACCCCAAAACCAGTTCTAGTAAACGGAGAGGGGTATCCTGGTAGTTTTGCGATCGCCTGACGACGAACATCAGAAGGTTCTGTAATACTACCGCGACCAAATGATAAAGAACCTACCGTTATTGCAATTGCTGAAGTCGCTGGATCGATAATTCGAGCGCTCTTTTTCAGCAGATAATTTGGGTAATCAGTCCGTAGTTGCTCATCTGATTTTGCCTCTTCATAAAAAGCATTGCCTGCTGAAATCACAAAAACAATATTTTTGTGTTGGTAGTCATAAGCAATTTTATCTATCATTGCAGCTAATCGAAACTGCTTCACCCCATCTCGGTAAATTTGGTCAGCGTTACCTAGAGAGATATTTATAACCTTGCAATTGGGATACTGTTCAACAAAAGCACGAATGGCTTGATCAAGTTGAGTTTCTACGAGAAGGTCTTCATCATATTCGTTTTTTTCGTTTGTCACACGGGCCGAGAATAGCCAAGCCGTTGGATCGAATGAACGCTGTTTAATACAGTTTTCAACATTTCCATAGATAGCAATTCCAGCGACATTAGTACCATGTCCATTTACATCGTCAGAGCCACCTCTTATGAATTCCCTTTTCGCATCTGGGAATACTTCAGTTTCACCCAACACCGGAGCAATTAAAGGATGACCACGCTGTACACCAGAATCAATAACCAGAATGCCACAATTATCTTCAGGTGGGGCAACAACTTCGGGAAAATCCGAAATTGGCAGATTATAATCAGCATTTGTTTCAAATGCAGGTTGGGGAGGGCGATCGATTTCTTTAACGATTTTCTCTTCCAGCAAAAGCTCTAAAACTTCGTGGGTGACTTTAATCCGAGCAATACACAGATATTCACCTATGTAGCGATCGCTCATTCTCATCAGAGCAGTATCGCTGGCTAAGCTCTCTAGCACTTCGGCGATATCATCTAAATACTTTCGCATCTCTTTGCGATCGCCTGTGTGCCAAAGTTCCAAATCTAAGGAGGCAAGTTCACCTAATTGTACAAACTTTAACTCCAACAAACGACCAATACGATCTTCACGTTCGAGGGGAACTAGCTCATCAATCGCTCCTAAGTATTCATACTTCGGGCCATCTTGAATTTGACTGTAATTTTCTAACCGTCTCTTGAATTCAGTTAGCTGATTGTCGGAGGAAAAGACAACGATGGCTTTATTCGGTTCACAAGCTAGTAAATTTAGTCCTGCTTGAGTCACCATGTCTTCTGAGAAATAGCATTTTTTAGCAATTTTAATCTTAAAAATTAATTTTGGATCGAGACGGAAGGGGCTGGCATTTTGCTTAATAGGCTCAATCAAGGTAGAGATTTGACCTAATAGCTGTTTGCCGTGTCCAGTAACATCAGTACGTCTTTGACCACCAAAACCACGAGCAGAGCGTCGAGGTGATTCAATGTTTATTATTCTCGGCAATTGCAGGTGATCGAACTTACTTACCATTATGATTAGACGTATATAATTATTGTGAATTTGCTATTATACTTTGTCTTTCTATAAAACGCCCAATCGCCACCTCTAAATCATCAGCAGTCAGGGTACGTTCTCCTCGCAGAACCACGGCTTTAATTGCATCTGAGCAGATCCGTTCGATATCTGCTCCAGTAGCACTTTCAAGCCGAGCGGCAAAAGTAGATAGATTAATAGCAGTATAACGGATCGCCGACAGATAGCGACTTAAAAGCGCCGTCCGCAGTTCAACCGTTGGATTATCGAAGAAAATAACTTCATCAAATCGTCGCCATACGGCACTATCCAGTAGTTTTTCGTGATTGGTAGCAGCGACGAATATACTTTGATTTGTCACATTATCGATTAACTGTAACAAGCTATTCACTAGGCGTTTGACTTCACCATGTTCATTTAAGTTATCGCGATCGCGGGCTATAGCATCAAACTCATCAAACAAAACAACCCACTCACCCTTTTCAATGTAGGTAAAAATTTTCTGAAGGTTGGTTGCAGTTTGACCCAAGTAAGAAGAGAATACCGCTGTTAGGTTCACATAAACAAGCGGCAGCCCCAAGGCGCTAGATAGGATTTTTGCAGTTTGAGTTTTACCACATCCTGGTGGGCCACAAAAAAGTAATTTGCTTTTTGGCTTGAGGTTATAGGCTGCAAGGATATCTTGTTTACGATTTTCGAGGACGATTTCTTGCAGGACATCAAAATTTTTTTCACTCAGTACAATGTAATCCCAAGTAAGGTCAAATTGTTTGACCTCAAGCAAGGCAAGTCCAGTATCCTTGTCTTGAGGAGGCTCAGGAAATTGGTTCCAGGGAGTCGGGTTAGCAGCTAGGGGTTTGATATATCCATTGCCGTTTTGAAGCAGCTTTTCCAAGTCTCTAGCAAGTAAGAGGTGATTTTTATTTCTTTCTTCTTCAATAATTTCCCTAGCGGCAGCCAAAAACCCTTCTCTCTCGTTATGAGAGAAGCTTTTAAAGAGTTTTCTGAGGGTTTCGCCACGCGCCATACTTAGAATAGGAGTTAAACAGTTTATATACCTTAATTAAATATACTGCATATTTCCGAAAAAGTCAACATTTAAATATAATATATCCATTTATTGTAGAGCTTAAATGTTCACTTGAATAACAATTAAAACTCACTCTTTATAGCTAGATTAGATTTTTATTATGAACTATTTTATTGCTTTGCCATATCTTCTTTCGTCGTGGAAAAATTATCTGAATAAAATAAACTAAACCTTTTTAAAATACACTCACTAATTATAAAATTTGGATAGACTTCTGATGGTTAATTGATGAGAACCCGATTGTAGGCAATTAATTAGATGGGATTTTTAACCGCAGATATCAGCGGATGAGCGCAGATGTACGCAGATGGTATTTCATCTGCGTACATCTGCGTTCATCTGCGGTTAAAAAAAGCCTTCCTTCTTTCAACCCAAACCCAAATCAGTCACAGCACCGAGACTGCTAGAAGAAACCAACTTAGCGTATTTAGCCAAAACGCCCCTAGTATACCGAGGTTTAGGAGCCTGCCAAGCTGCTCGGCGCTTCTCTAATTCTGCATCATCAACATTGAGCTGCAACAAGCGATTGTTAGCATCAATCGTAATCGAATCGCCCTCATTTACCAGAGCAATTGTGCCGCCAACTTGCGCTTCTGGTGCCACGTGACCGACAACCCTGCCGTAGCTTCCGCCGGAAAAGCGGCCGTCAGTAATTAAGCCGACAGAATCGGCTAAACCTGCACCAATTATTGCCGAAGTTGGTGCTAACATTTCGCGCATTCCCGGCCCGCCTTTGGGCCCTTCGTAGCGGATGACAATCACATCTCCGGCTTGAATTTTGCCCGCCAAAATTGCCTCCAAACAATTTTCTTCGGATTCAAATACCCGCGCTGGGCCGGTGATTTGCAGGTTTTTAACGCCTGTAATTTTAGCAACGGCTCCTTCTGTTGCCAGATTTCCCCTGAGAATTGCTAAATGTCCTTGGGCGTACATCGGGTTATTCCAAGGGCGGATGACATCTTGGTCAGCGCGCGGTTCGGCGGGAATATCTGCTAACACTTCAGCAATAGTTTGGCCGGTAATTGTCAGCGCATCGCCGTGTAGCAAACCGCGTTCCAAAAGCATTTTCATGACTTGCGGAATGCCGCCGGCTTTGTGCAAATCGACGGCTACGTATTTGCCGCTTGGTTTGAGGTCGCACAAGACTGGCACTTTGGCTCGAATTGTTTCAAAATCGTCGAGGCACAGTTCAACGCCGATCGTATTTGAGATGGCCAATAAATGCAGCACAGCGTTGGTTGAGCCGCCAACTGCCATGATTACCGCGATCGCATTTTCAAAGGCCTTGCGTGTCAAAATTTGGCTCGGTAACAACTGTTTCCGAACCGCTTCCACCAAAACTTTGGCAGATTCCTCAGCGCTATCAGCTTTTTCGGCATCCTCAGCAGCCATTGTCGAAGAATAGGGCAAACTCATGCCCATCACTTCAAAAGCGCTGGACATTGTATTTGCTGTGTACATTCCGCCGCAGGAGCCCGCACCCGGACAAGCTTTTTTTTCCACTGCGGTGAGCTCTGCTTCGTCAATTTTGCCGGCGCTGAATTGACCGACTGCTTCAAAAACGCTGACAACGGTTAAATCTTGTCCGTTGTGGTATCCCGGTTTGATCGTCCCACCGTAGACAAAAATAGCAGGAATGTTCATGCGGGCGATCGCAATCATTGCCCCCGGCATATTCTTATCGCAACCGCCCACAGCCAGCACCCCGTCCATACTTTGGCCGTTGCAAACAGTTTCAATCGAATCTGCAATCACATCTCTCGAAACCAGGGAATATTTCATCCCTTCAGTTGCCATCGAGATCCCGTCGCTGATAGTAATCGTACCGAACATCTGTGGCATCCCGCCGGCTTCTTTTGCACCCGCAACAGCCCGCAAAGCGAGCTCGTTCAATCCCATATTGCAGGGCGTAATCGTGCTGTACCCGTTGGCAATGCCCACAATGGGCTTAGTGAAATCGCCGTCGCCAAAACCGACGGCCCGCAGCATGGCTCGATTGGGCGCGCGCTCCACGCCCCCAGTCACACCTTGGCTTCTCAAATTGTCAGGCATTTTAAAATTTCCTTTGTCTGTTGACAGTTGACAGTTGACAGTTGACAGTTGACAGTTGACAGTTGACAGTTGTCAGTTGTCAACTGCCAGCTCGCCCAAAAACGGATACAAGTTTCCGATAATCGTCGTGGTGAGCCCATAATTTTAGACCAAAGTTCCGGCTCCCAGATGAATCTGTGGAGCAAATCTAAAATCTAAAATCTAAAATCGACTGACTGAGTGCCCAGTCCCGAGAGTTTTACCCTATTGTTGATTTTCTCAGAAGCGTTGATATTTGTCAGGCCCTTTAGGAGCGAGTAGCACAGCATTGCCAGGAAAGCAATGCAAAGATTCTACAGATAGTACAGCGTGCAGAGTGAATACCGTAGTTATCTGGGATGATGTGGTAACACCCATCACTCTAACGTTTAAAAAAATTGCGAGGCGAATGACATGGAGGCCGATCGAATTCTGAGGCAATATGCGGCCGGAGAAAGAAATTTTCGAGAGATTAACCTCGTCGGGGCCGACTTAAAAGGGGTAAACCTCAGCGAGGCTAACTTTACCAGATCGAATTTCCAAGACGCAAACCTCAAAGGCGCTAACCTGACGGGAGCGAACTTGCGCGAGGTGAAATTGGCAGGGGTGGACTTGACGGAAGCCAACCTCACCGAAGCAAATCTCATCGGTACCGATTTGAGCCGCGCCAATCTCAGCGGGGCTAACCTGATGGGAGCCAACCTGCGCGGCTCAATGGCCAGAGAAGTCAACATGACCAAGGCTAATTTGACCGAAGCTAATTTGACCGAAGCCAACTTTACCGAAGCTAATTTGTTTGCGGCCAACTTAACCGACGCTAGCATGATTCGCATTAATTTGATGAAGGCAAATTTGAGTTGGTCAACTCTCAAAGCGGTAAACCTGACAAATGCCATCCTCAGCGAGTCGCTTTTAGAAAGAGCTAACCTGAATCAGGCAATTCTCAGCGGGGCGATGCTCAGCGGGGCTAACCTGACTGGTGCAGACTTGCGCCAAGTAACGATGGTGGGAGCTAATCTGAGCGAAGCTAATCTGAGCAATGCTAATTTGAGAGTTGCTAATGTGAGTTGGTCAACGCTGGCAAGAGCTAATTTGAGCGGTGCTAATTTGTACCGGGCAAAGCTTTGCTGGTCTAATTTTAGCGGGGCTGTTTTGTTGGAAGCGGTTTTGATTGACGCTAATCTCAATCGAACTAACTTCCGCGATGCAGATTTGAGGCGGGCAATTATGCCCGACGGCACGACTAATGACAGTTGACAGTTGACAGTTGACAGTTGACTAATATCATGTCCGGTTGAATAGTTATCATACTTTTGTCCGATCATGCCCAATGCCCAATGCCCACCCTTCGACTTCGCGAGCGGGCAAGATGCCCTATGCCCTGTTTGGCCAATGCCCTGTTTGGCCAATGCCCAATGCCCGTAGAGGTTTTATTACCAATTAACCGGACTTGATATAATGACTGTCAGTGAATTATTGATTCTGGTTGCATCTGGACTTTTTGCCGGAATTCTAGCTGGATTTTTGGGTATCGGCGGCGGTACGGTGCTCGTGCCTTTGTTGGTGGCTCTCAAGTACGCTCCGGTGCAAGCGGTTGCTACTAGCGGTTTGTCGATCGTCATTACAGCTATTTCTGGCAGCATCCAGAATTGGCGCATGGGCTACCTCAGCTTGAGCCAAGTCGCAGGCATCGGATTTCCCGCAGTCATCACAGCACAAATCGGTGCTTATTTGGCGGGGATATTTCCGCCTTACTTGCTGTTACTTACTTTTGGGTTGTTGCTGTGGCTGAATATTTATTTGATTGAAGTTCGCAAGCGCCTGACAGCTAAGAAGAAACCGGAACTAGAACAAGAGGAACTAGGAGGACAAGCGGGACAACGAGAAAATGCTCAATTACCAATTACCAATCACGAATTACCCAATAATTCAAATATTTTATTCGATCCAACTTTTGCTAAAATTGCTACCGGCAGTGCGGCAGGTTTATTAGCGGGTTTGTTTGGTGTAGGCGGCGGCGTAATTATGGTTCCCCTGCAAATTTTGCTGTTAGGAGAAAGCATTAAAACCGCAATTCAAACCAGCTTGGGCGTCATCGTCATCACGGCAATTTCGGCGACGGCGGGACACGCGGCGCGCGGGAATGTTTTGTGGGTTGTGGGGTTGATTCTGGGCGGCGGCGGTTTGTTGGGCGCGCAGGTGAGCACGCGGTTTTTGCCGAGATTGCCCGATCGCACTATTAGTTTAGCTTTTCGATCGCTCTTGGCAATCTTATCGATTTATGTTTTCTGGCAAGCTTGGGAAAAATTTAGTAACGGGTAATTGGTAATGGGTAAGGTGCGCGGCAGAAGAGCCCCCTACGAAAAAATCCGGGAAGGTGCCCGCGCTGCACCCTACGAAAAACTAATAACTAAGAAACATCTCCCAAAAAGCCAGTCTGGAACAGGCAGGATGCCTGTTCCACAATAATTATTGGAGATGTCTAAGACTAATTTGCTGATAGTTTCTTCACGGCGCGAGTCAGACGCTGCAAATAAGGCTTGACAATTTCTTGATTTTGCCTCTGCAACTCGGAAACTTGCTGCTGCAAATGCTGAATCTCGGTTTGCAACATCCCTGTGTCTATTGTGGGTCGATCGAGCAAATCCTGCAATTGCTTCAGAGAACCTTGGATTTCATTCAAGTCTACTTCAGTCGATCGCTCCTGTAACTGAGCCGTAATAGTTTTAACTTCAGTTAACTTTTCGCCCATCAATAAAAATCGGACGTTGACATTTTCCCAATCATGCTCTCTGAGGGCGCTAGTTTCCAAAATGCGGAGTTTTTGCTGCAAATCCGACAGTTGCGTGTTGAAATCCTGAGAATCTGCCGGCAGCGCCTGGGCTTGGCGTTCGAGGGAGGCTACGGCAGCTTGTACCTCGGCGATGACGCCGGATTCCAAACCGAGGAGTTTCTGCTGCAAGTCGGAGACGGCGGTGTAGAGTTCCGCAGGTTCTCCAGGTAGTATCTGAACTTGGTGCGAGCGACGTTCTACTGCGGCCTGTACGTCCGTAATCGCAGAATTTGCCTTGTATTGCATTTGTTGCTCGAAACGCTGGCGATTGGCGAGATTCAGCGAGAGTGCTGCGGTTAAGGGGGCGGCAGCGTAGAGAATTTGGCCCGACAATACAGCAGCAATCGTGCCCATCGCTGAACCAGCAACAGAGGCGTATTCTACCAATTCTAGCCAGTCCGGCTGGTTCGGGGCACTTCTCAAAGCTGGGAATGATGCTTTTTCAATCTTCTGCATAGCCTTTTAGTCGTAGTCGGATAGATGGCGATACGGACATGATAAAAGCGATCGGTAAATAAATCAGGGCTATTTTTGACACTCCTGGGCCTAAAGGCGTGAGGATTCTTCGTTCATAGACTCAACTTGCCCAGACAAGATTGCTCCAGCCTGAGTAGAGGTCGAATCTCCCGAAGCGTTCGGATTTTAAATCCAGGTTCCTACGTGACCAAGAATTTCTTGATGGTACAAGCCCCCGGATTTATCCGTGGAATCAATCCAAAATCTCAAATCTAAAATCCTCAAGCCCCCGCATTTATCCGTGGGGTCGCCTCTAAAATCTAAAATCTAAAATCTAAAATCGATTGACCCGTAGTACCCAAGGCTAAATTCAGAATATTGATAGCTGCGTTCCAATCTCTATCTAACTCAAATCCACACTTGCAACTGTGCGTTCTTGTAGATAGAGATTTTTTCACAACCGTACCACAGTTAGAGCAATTTTGAGAAGTATAGGCGGGATTAACGGCTACTGTTATTCTGCCAAATTTAACTCCAAAATACTCTAACCACTTCCTGAATTGATACCAACCTGCATCATTAATCGACTTGGCAAGACAATGATTTTTAACTAAGTTTTTAATCCTCAAAGCGACCTAGACCACCAAATCGTTAGATTGGATGACGCAACGCGCTATTCTCTTAGCGTGTTCTTGACGTTGCCTACTTATTTTGAGGTGTACTCGCCCTAGCCGATTAACGGCTTTCTTTCGATTGGTAGAGCCTTTCTTTTTGCGAGAAACACGGCGCTGTCGAAACTTTAACCGCTTCTCACCTTTTCGATAAAATCTAGGGTTAGGTTCGCTATATCCATTACTGTCGGTATATAATTCTTTTAGTCCAACATCTAAACCGATTGTTTTACCAGTTGGCTTTACGTCTACTTGGTGTTCAATTTTTATTACAAATTGAACGTAATAACCGTCAGCGCGACGAACCAACCTCACCCGATTTATCTGCTCGATTTGATAGAAGTTTAAATCCCAAGTCCCTTTCAGTTTTAATTTGCCAATCCCTTTTTTATCTGTAAAAATGATTTGTTTTCCTGTTTCAGAAAGCGACCACCCAGAAGTTTTATATTCAACTGAACGACAGTTTTTCTTAAACTTTGGATACCCTTTTTGACCGGGAACTTGTCGTTTGCGATTGTCGTAAAACCGAGCAATCGAACTATAAGCCCACTCAACTGAGACTTGACAGGCATGGGAGTTTAAAGCTTTGACAAACGGAAATTCAGCCCTTAGTGCTGTATTGTAGCGATAAAGCTCTTTCTGCCCTACACCTCGGTTATCCATCCAGTAACGGATACACTTGTTGCGGACAAACTGAGCCGTCTTAATCGCCTCATCTATTGCAGCATATTGGGTTGTTTTTCCTTTGGCTTTAAATTCCAGAACAATCATTTGACGTGGAAAAACCCTACGGCAGTATCATAGCATAAATAAAGTCGCCCGCTTATGGGCGAGGCTTGAAACCCAAATTTTTCGGTCAAAATTTAGGAATTGTGATGTTTTTATTGACCTCCTACCTTCTGCCGAAAGGCTTTTGCTTTCAAAACGGTCAGTGTCAGGTAAAATTCAAAATAAGTCGATCGCTCAACAGTTAACCAATAACCGTTAACCGCCACCTGTCAGGAGTATACAGAAAATGGGTCTTAAGATTATTGAAAGCTACGATAGCAGTTTTGTCCTCGAACCGGATGCTAAAACTGCACTGTTCGGTTTGTTAACAGGTGAAAGCTTTGTCAAACAAATAGCGCTACAATTGCAATGCTCCCGCATTGAGTTTGCCGAGTTACTTTTTCAGCCAGTCCCTTACAGCAGCGAGACGCCGAAGGGAATGCCTGCGGAATTTGAAAAGTATCACGAATCGAGCGATTTTGCGATCGTCAACGTCCCGCCTAATTTCATGTTCCAAGCCAAAATATTTAAACCCAGCCGCCTCTGTGCCGTTTATCGAGTTTTTAAGAGTTAGGTAAAGGCTGGTTAATCTGTGGTTTAATCTAAAATCTAAAATCTAAAATCTAAAATCGGATGACAGAAGACATTCAATCTCTCGCCAGCTTAGAATTCATTCCATACATAGACTCCGAGGGGAAATTGCCCGATTTTGTCCAGGGAAAAATCGGCGTTTACGCAATTTTTGACAACGAGAAAGTCCTGCAATTTGTCGGCTATTCTCGCGACATTTACCTCAGCCTTAAACAGCATTTGGTACGCCAAACCCAGTATTGCTACTGGCTGAAAGTCCAAACTATTGACAAGCCCAGCCGCACTATTCTAGAAAGCATTAGAGAAAGTTGGATTGCCGAAAACGGTTCCCAACCCCAGGGTAACGGTGCCGATGCTGCCAAGTGGAACGATCCCATCGACACCAAAACTGTGATGACTGCCCAAGAAACAGCAAATTATGAAGGTATTTTCGCCGATGAAATTGCCAAAGATAAATTGTTAAAAAATGTAGCGCGGCGGGTGGAAAATGAAATTTTCTCGCTCCTCAAAGCTCGCGGTGTAACTGAAGAAATCCGGTTTAATCCCAAGCTAAAAACTAGCGGATTGCTGGATTTAAAGTAACTGCGATATCAGGTTAATTCCCCACAATCAACCCTGTTTGTAGTGAGGACTTCAGTCCTCTCTCTAAGGACTAAGGATCGCGAATTAAATAATTTACACATATTTGTGGGATGGGCGTCCCGCCCGTTCTTTATAGACGGGCGGGACGCCCATCCCACAAGAACAATAAAAATTGTAAGTTATTTAATTCTCATTCCTAAAGTCCTCACTACCAACTTATAACATTTTAAGATTTATAGCAACCGCCACAGCGGGCGCGGACATAAATAGCCTAATGAATAGAGCCGATACCCCTCAACCATAAATAGTTTGATTCCCGTACTGTCAACTGTCAACTGTCAACTGTCAACTGTCAACTGTCAACTGTCAACTGTCAACTGTCAACTGTCAACTGTCAACTGTCAACTGTCAACTGTCAACTGTCAACTGCTTTAACAGATATCGGAATCTGAAAAATTAACTCTGTCCCTCGACCCGGAGCAGAAATACAACTGATTTGACCTCGATGTTTTTCCACTACAATATCGTGACTGATTGCCAACCCTAATCCAGTACCGCGGCCTACAGGCTTCGTAGTAAAAAATGGGTCAAATATCTGGTGGCGCACGTCCTCACTCATCCCGCAACCGTTATCGGCAATGTGAATCACAACGGATTTATAGTTTTGAGTGGCTAATTTTGAATCTTGATTGTGCAGCGCAGCTTCTGACTTAAAACCTACTGAAGTGCTGATGGTAATTTTTCGGGGAGAAGGTTGAGTTTCCAGGGCATCAATAGCATTACTTAGCAGGTTCATGAACACCTGATTTAACTCACTGGCGTAACAGGTGACTCTTGGCAGTTGGCTGTAGTTTTTAATGACCTCTATCTCACCAGCTTTGTTTGCTCCCTTTAGCCGATGTTGCAAAATAACTAAAGTATTGTCAATGCCTTCATGAATATCCACTGGTTTGTACTTTTGTTCGCCAAGGCGGGAGAAGTTCCGCAAAGACATCACAATTTCGCTAATCCGAGAAGCACCCTCTGTCATCGAATTCAGCAGTTTTGGATAATCCTCTGCGATGAATTCGGGTTGAATCTCGTCCAATTCGCCGATAATTTCTGCAACGGGGTGGGGGTAGTAATGTCGGTACAATTCAACGAGGCGAAGCAAATCTCGCGCATACTCCGCCGCTAGAGCAATATTGCCGTAGATAAAGCTGACGGGATTGTTGATTTCGTGAGCAATTCCTGCCGCTAGCTGACCTAAAGAAGCCATTTTTTCCTTCTGTATTAACTGAGCTTGAGTTTTCTTTAGTTCAGTTACGGTTTGTTCGAGTTGCTTGGCATAGGATTGTGTTTGCTGGAACAACTGGCGCTGGACGAGTTGATTTGAGACGCGGGCCAGAACTTCTTGTTCGTGAAACGGTTTTGTGATATAATCTATACCACCAACTTCAAAGGCTTTGACTTTATCTAATACTTCATTCAAAGCACTGATAAAAATAACTGGAATATCCTTGGTTGTGGGAGAAGCTTTTAATGCTTCGCAGACTTTGTAGCCGTCCATACCGGGCATCATGATGTCGAGCAAAATCAAGTCAGGAGGAGTTAATTCGATCGACCGCAGCGCTAGTTTGCCGTCGGGTGCGGTGCGTGTTTTGTACCCTTGCTGCGAGAGTATTTGAGCTAAAAGTTGCAAATTAGCCGGAATATCATCAACAATTAAAATATTCCCTTTTAAGACGGGAGTTGCTTCGTAATTCATATCTATTTCTGTAAAATAACCTTTATAGGTTTGTAGTGAGTACGATCGCCCGATGGGGTTTTATGAGGACGATCGTACTCATTCCAAACCTATCTCATATCCTTATTATTTTGGTTCGGGATGGATGAGAGCTAGTATTTGATTGAACTGAAACTCGTTAGCCAATGCGGCTAGAGCACTAGCTAAAGCGTCATTGCGATCGCGAATTTGCTCAATTTGGATCAGAATTAACTCTAAATCGCACTCAATTGTGGCTTTCTCTAAAGCTGCCAGCCAATCTGCGGGTAAAGCTGCAAGAGTCTCTGGAGTCGGAGCCTCGATTTGAGTTGACTCGGGAACACTCTCCGGTTCATCGTAAATGTAACGCACTCCCAGATGTTTGTGCAGGGTGGCAAAAATTTCTGTATCTCGAAAGGGTTTGTGGATAAAGTCATCGCAATTATCTGATACAGTAACGGTTGGCGCTTCCTCGGCGTTACCGGCACTCACGGCAATAATTGCCGTAGCTTGACCTTTAACGGTGGCTTTAATGCGTTTGGTCGCTTCATGTCCATCCATCACGGGCATCCACATATCCATAAAAATTAAGTGTGGCTCAAAACTCGACCACATTTCAATAGCTTCCATGCCATTGCTGGCTTCTTCGAGTTCAAAGTTAAAGCCAGCGAGGAGTTTGATCAGCAGTTGGCGGTTGTCCGATCGATCGTCCACAATCAAAATACGATAGCGTGGCTGGTTGCGTTCCAGCGCTATCACCCGACGCGGTGGCTGTACGGGTTGAGTCGCCGGGGCATCAACGGCGCTGACGGGGATATCAAACGCGAAGGTGGTGCCGCGTCCTACTTCACTGCGTACAGTAATCACGCCGCCCATCAGCTTGATAAACTGTTGGCTGATAGCCAGCCCCAAGCCTGTTCCTTGCTGAGATTTGGTTCCTGTTTGGGTTTGCACAAAGGCTTGAAAAAGTTTATCTAACTCATCAGCAGCCATGCCGGAACCCGTGTCTTCTATTTCAAAATGTAATTGGTAATTACTGATTGGTACTTGCTGATTTTCACGGTCTATAAATACACTTACTCTTAACCTAATTACTCCTTGTTTCGTAAATTTAATAGCGTTAGAAAGCAGATTAATTAAGACTTGGCGCAACTTAAGTTGATCTGTTTGCACGTATTCGGGAGTTTCGCTAGAGCAGTCAAATATTAACTGCAATTGTTGCTCCATTGCCTGGAGTTGAAACATCTCTTCCAGATCGTTCAACAGGCTGCTTAATTGAAATTCTGTTGGGTTGATTGTAATGCGTCCCGCCTCTATTTTGGCTAAATCTAATATTTGATTGATCAGAGCGAGCAAGTGTTCTCCGCTGCGGTTGATAATGCGGATATTTTCCTGTTGTTCGCGAGTGAGGTTGGTAGAGCGCTGCATCAATTGGGAGAATCCCAGAATTGCGTTTAGCGGGGTGCGAAGTTCGTGGCTCATATTTGCCAGGAAAGTGCTTTTGGCAAGGTTGGCGGCTTCTGCGGCCCACGCGGCTTGTTGAAGCTGTAGTGCTTGCTGTTGAGTGGCTTCGAGCAATTGAGCTTGTTGTAAGGCGACTCCCAATTGGGTGCTAATTTGCAGCCCAATATTGATTTCTGCTTCGCGCCAAGTGCGGGGTACAGAATTTTGATAGCTGGCGAGCAAACCCCAAAGTTGACTGCCGCAAAATATGGGAAAAATAACGTAGGCTCTAGCTTGAAATTGTTTTAACAGTTCTAGGTAACAAGGACTCAACCCAGCGGTGTATATGTCTTCAATTATGCGGTAAGGAACGCCTCTAGCATACATACCGCCTTGATTTTTTTGTAGATAGGTATCCAGGATTGGTTCACCGCCGGCTTGCATAGTTTTCACGGTACAGCGAGAGTCTTCGACGAGATTGTTTGGCACATTAAAATCGTCGGCTTTTGGGATCAGAGATATCCAGCCGGCAGCCATTGATTCGGCAACAAATTGCCCACTCCAATCAGGATTAAAGCGATAGATACCGACACGATCGCACTTGAGGGTTTCTCGCAATTCCGAGGTTGTGGTTGCGAAGATTGTGTCAATATCTAAGGATTGACGGATGCGATCGATCGATCGGGCGATCGCTTGTTCCCGCTGCGCGCTTTCTCGCAAAGCTGACTCGGCAAGTTGGCGATCGCTAATATCCAAAACAGTGCCCAACCAACGAATCAACTGCCCTTTTTCATCAAAAACCGGTTTCCCTCTGACTGCCAGGTAAGTGAGGGAGCCATCTCTGCGGATCAGTCGCTGATCGAATTCAAAGCTTTTTTTGTGGATAGATCGCTCCTCAAGCATTGTCAGATATGGCGATCGATCTTCGGGATGAAAACGCTCGATTAATTGTTCCGTTAGCAGCGGTTTTTGACTGGGATCGAGTTCAAAAAAGCGATAGAGTTCTTCGCTCCAAGTGGGGGTTGCTGTGGCAATATCGTATTCCCAACTGCCAATCCGGGCAATTTTTTGGGCTTCCAGCAGTCGGGCTTCGGCCAACTGGCGATCGCTAATGTCGCGGGCTACCCAAACAGCGGAGCTATCGGACAGCGGCGAAATTTTAGCAGCAAACCAAACTTCTTTGTTATTAATCCGTAGACTGTAATCAAAACTAATAGTTTGTTGGGTTTCCAATGCCTTTTGAACTTGAGCGAAATAAATCTCATTGCTTTCGTCATGAAAAAATTGATCGATGATAGAGTCGATCTGATTCGTGCGCTCGTTGTATTGAAAAATCCCCTTACTGGGTATAATTTGGATTGTTTTTTCTCGGGGCTCGAAAATCAATATGATATCTGCGATCGACTCGAATATTTTCAGAACTTGCTCGGTAGAAGTGGAAAGTTTTTGTTCGCTCAATTGGCGGTCGGCAATTTCATACTGTAATAGTTCGTTAGCACGAGCTAAGGCGCAGGTACGTTCGGCTACTTCGGTTTCTAAAGTGCGATTGTAGTCAGTTAATATTTTTTCAGCTTGTTTGCGCTGTGTGATATTAGAAAAAATAGTGATGGCATAAATAATGTTTCCGCCTTCGTCGAAAATGGGTGTGGCGCGCACCTCAAAAGGAATAAATTTCCCATCTCGATAAAGTTCTACATCTTCCAGGAATACCGTTTCGCCCCGCAGTGCTCGGAATGCGGGCAGTTCTTCAGTGGGATACGGCTGGTTTTGGCGGTACATTTGATAAACTTCTACTGCTTCTTCTAGAGTCGCATCGGGGATAGTTTCTACGCCGAGCCAATGCTTGGCAGTTTCGTTGAAGTACACGACTTTACCCGAGGCATCGTGGATAGATACTCCCGCAGGTATGGCTTCGATAAATTGCTTGAGTTGGCTCTCTCTTTGTGCTAAAGTTTCATTTAAAGATTTTTGGTCTGCAAAAGCCTGTTGCAGTTGCGCTGCCATAAAATTGAAGGAATTGGCCATTTCTCCGACTTCATCCAAGCGTGTAATTTCTAAAGGTTGATCCCATTTTCCTTTGGCAAGATTTTTGGCGGCGGTATTCAAGCGCATAATTGGCTTTGTTACCCAACGGGAAGTCAACAATCCGATCGCACTCGCGATCGCCATCGTACCGACACACAACCACAATGTGTTGCGCGTATTTGCTTGAATCGGAGCCATGAAATCAGACTCTGGCACCACCACCACAATCAACCAATCCAAACCACGGACATCTCGATAGGGAGTGACGCGGACAAACTGCCTATCGCCCTTGCTCGCTAGGGTAAATTTCTCGGTTGTTTGCAACGTGCGGAAGCTGCCAAATCGGTTGGCGAGTTGTCGAGCCATATCTCGCGTTCGGGCATCCTTGCTGTTTGTGGCTAGCAATGGCGTCGGTTGCTTTTTTGCTGGCGTCACCAAGGGTGTTTCTAGTGTGGATGTGGCAATCAGATTGCCCGATCGATCCATAATAAAAGTTTGTCCTGAAGCCGAGAATTGCAGCCTGGTCAAAAAAGTGTTAATTGAGGATAGCCCAGAATAATCGGTGAGGTGATCGCTAATTCGTTCTCCTACTTGTTCGATTAGCTGATGCGCTACATCCTCGACTGATTCCTGACCACTTTTGAAAGAAAGATAGCCCACTAGCCCAACTACACTTACCGTTTGCAAAACAAACGGAACAATCAGAACCGTTCGCAGCGGCAGCTTGCTGAAAAATTTGGCGGTTAGGCGGTTGAAGTGATAAATGGGCATGGGTGTAAATCAATTGCGCTGATAATCCTATTTTAACTGCTTTAGCGTGCCTTTCCCGGCAATTGGCGCGCCCTAAAAACTGTGAAATTTTCCGCCCGGTTCAATATAGCCAACTATTAGCGAAGATTGGACGCGGATGCGAAAGTTTGATTCTGTCAGTTCTGTTTCTAGCTGTTGGGAATTTGATTCATTTTTACTTGCAAAAACTGTGATAAATTTTCTAATTGCTTTGTGTGTATCGGTCATCATGTTGTTAATGAAAAGCCAGCGGGGGCGGGTTTATGAGATTGTAGATTATGGGCAATTATTATTGGTGAACCCGCCCCTACAAGATTTAACATCATACAAATCCGAATCAAACGAAAATGATCTTATTTGTGCGTTCATCGAACCCGATCGCCCTAATGCAAATTTGTTAACTTGGCTAAAACGGCGGCGAATAGAGCGGTTTCGATCGGCTTTGTTAAGTGTTCGTTGTAATCGGCGCCGATCGCTTGCTCGCGGTCTTGTTCGCTAGCATAAGCTGTCAGCGCCACGGCTGGCAAGCGGTTGATTTTGTCGGATGCGGACGATCGCACTTTGCGGATCAGCGAGTAGCCGTCCTCAACGGGCATACCGATATCGCTGACTAAAATATCCGGCGGCGACTGCTGTAAAATGTCGATCGCCTCCGCAGCCGTTGCAGCCGCAGTCGCAGTCGCCCCCAACTGTTCGATCGCAACAATCAAAAACTGGCGATTGTCGGGTTCGTCGTCAACTACCAACACTTTTAAACCTGCCAAAATACCCGGACCCATTCAATCGAATTTCTTTCCCCCTCTCAACTGCAGATGCTGACTCCGACGCTGTTTGAGCGGCAGCATTACCGTGAATGTCGCACCCTTGTCTTTACCCGGACTTTCTGCAGTCACAGTGCCTCCGTGGAGTTCCACCAAGTGCCGGACGATCGCCAATCCCAGTCCCAAACCGCTGTGAGCCTTAGTAAGCGAGCCGTCTGCTTGTCGGAAGCGATCGAACACGTAGGGCAGAAATTCTTTGGAAATGCCCTTTCCGGTATCGCTGACAGTAATTTGCACGTAATTAGGTGATGAGGAATCGGTAGCTGCTACCGCAGATAAGCGCACTTCCACAGATCCCCCAGAAGGCGTAAACTTCACGGCGTTAGTCAGCAAATTCGACACTACCTGCTGCAACCTCGGGGCGTCGCCCCACATCAAGCCGACTCCCGGGTCAAATTCTGACGAAACGGTGACAGACTTAGCCTCGGCGGCGACAATGACTGAATTGACAGCAACCTCGATCGTCTTTTTCATGAGGAACCAGCCGGGTTTGAGATCCAGCTTGCCTTGAATAATCCGGGAAACATCGAGCAAATCTTCCACTACTTGCATCTGCACTCTCGACTGACGCTCGATCGCTTCCAAACCGCGATCTAAAGAAGTTTCCGGGTAGGCGCGCAGGGTTTGCGCCCAGCCCAGAATCACATTTAAAGGCGTGCGGAGTTCGTGGGAAAGAGTGTCTAGAAACTCGTCTTTCAGGCGGTTGATGGCTTCTGCTTCGGCCCGCGCGGCTTGTTCGCGATCGAGCAACTGAGCGCGTGCTGCCTCGACTTGTTTGCGATCGCTGATGTCGGCGACGATCGACATACAGTTGATGTTGCCCTTGGCGTCGCGGACTGGAGTTGCCCACAAACCGATGTCGATCGAGCTGCCGTCTTTCCTTTGGCGCTGGGTTTCCATGCCGGCGATCGCGTTTCCGGCGCGAATTCCTTCCAAGTTCGCCATGAATTCCTCCCGCTTGTCTGCGGGAACGCTGGGCACAAATTGACCTACCGCCTCTGATTCGGACCAGCCAAAAATCCTCTCAGCGGCTGGGTTCCACATTTTCACAGTCCCGTCGTCTGTGCCCAAAACGGTAATTGCTAGGGGACAAGCCTGAATCAAGGCTTCTAAAGTTTGATTGATGTGCGATCGCGCCTCTTCTGCTTGTTTGCGATCGGTGATATCGACGTTCACCCCAATCATCCGCACAGGCAAACCGCGATCGTCCTGAAACACCTTAGCCCTGCAAGCCATCCAGCCCACGCTTTTGTCCGGGCGGCAGATGCGGAACTCAATGTTTAATTCCTCCCCGGACGCCACCGCAGCCTGCACCTGCTGTTCGGTAACAGCGCGATCGTCTGGATGCACCATTTCCAGCCAACTTTGATAGCTGTCGATAACGCCGCCCGGCAGCCCGTACAAAGCCTCTAATTCCGGCGTACACGCGACCTCGCAGGTTTGGATGTTCAATTCAAAAGTTCCGATTTTGCCTGCTTGCTGAGCGATTTGCAGCCGTTCTTGATTCTTTTTGAGTTCTGCTTCCACCCGCGATATCTCGGTTAAGTCGATGTAGAACGCGACGATCGTCTCTGGTTCGCGAGCGTCCGGGCACAGGATCGTCCCGCCCATCAGAATCGGCACGCGGCTGCCATCTTTGCGGATGTACTCTTTCTTGAAAGGAGTTGCGACTCCGGATGCCCGCAGTTCTTGCGCCGCCAAGGCGTCTAGGTGCAGGTATTCGGGGGGGGTCATCCTGTCCCACCGTATGTGACCGGAGAGCAGGTCTGAGCGGGTATAGCCGACCATATTGAGCAGGGATTGGTTGGCGTAGGCGATGCGGCCTGTAAAATCGCCGATCGCGACTCCGAAAATATTGGAATCTAACAGCCGCCGGAATAAAGCTTCGCTTTGCTGGATTACCCGTTTTGCTTGGTTGCGATCGGTGATTTCGGCAACCACGGTGCTGACTCCCAACAGCGTTCCCGATTCATCGCTTACAGGGTAAAAGCTGATTTGCCAATCCCGCAAAACTCCTGGCTGTTGCTTGGTTTCGGCCTTAATTTCCCAGTCGAGCACGGGGGTTTGCGTCGCCAGCACTTGCAGGTAAATCGGCTCTACCATGTCGGCCAGTTCGGGAATCGCTTCTCTGATGGTGCGCCCGATGTGATCTGCGATCGATCTGCCGTTGATCGCAGCGAGGCATTCGTTAATGCGGATGTAGCGCAAATTGGTATCGACAAAGCACAGCCCGACCGGTGTGGTGTTGTACACTAAGTCGAGTTCTGCTAGTTGGTTGCGAATGCGGATTTCGTTTTCTCGGAGTTGGTTTTGTGCTTGTTTGCGATCGGTGATATCGAGTACGAAGAATGCTCCTTTGTCTTTGCATCCTTGGAAGTTTCCGCCGCCTACTAAAACTGGGAACCGCGTGCCGTCTTTGCGGAGATATTCTTTTTCAAAAGGCGCGCAACTTCCTGATGCTTCGACTTGCGCGAGGGCGATACGATCGAGTTCTAGATATTCCGGCGCCGTAAGTTCCAGCCAGCGGATCTTTCCCGAAACTAAGTCTTCCCTCGTATATCCGATCATTTCCAGCAAGGCGTCGTTAGCGTCCGTAACTTCGCCGCTGACATCCCAGAAACCGATGCCAATCATGTTAGATTCTACCACGCTGCGGAAGCGCATTTCGCTTTCCCGCAAAGCTAATTCTGTTTGTTTTGCTGCGGTAATATCTGTGATAATTAGGCCAACTCCGATTATTTCTCCCCTTTCATTTTTTACTGGGTAGTAGTTGGCGATCCAGTAACCGAAATATCCCGGTTTCCCATCAGGTTCGCCGCTAATTTCTACGTTTAAAACAGGCTGACCGGTTTCTAAAACTTGCTGAATTATTGGTGCCCATTTGGCGGCGCTTTCTGGAAACAATTGGCGGAAGTCTTTACCAATATGCTGTTCGGCGGGCAAACCGTGGAGTTCGGCTAAAACTTGATTGATACGGATGAAGCGCATTTCGCGATCCAGAAAGCAAATCGCTAGGGGAGATGCTTCTAATAACGAGTCAATTAAGGCGAAGGATTGCGATGTTTGAGATAGTGCTTCCTGCGCTTCTGTGTAAAGTCTGGCGTTGTCTAGGGCGATCGCCACGCGGTATGCTAAATCTTCTAGCATTGCCATGTCTTCTGCACTGTAGCGGCGCCCGAACTTTGAGGTAAAGCAAGTGATGGAACCCATTACCCGCCCGCGGGCCTTCAGCGGTACGCAAGCGTGAGATCCGATATTGAGCGATTCCCTACGGGATAGCTTCGCTTCACGCAATATTTCCATTTCTGCTGCATTTTCCGCTCCTGCTGCTAGAATCTCTTCATCCACTTCGGTAATTAGTTGGGATGTTCCGCTGCGGATTACCAGCGGATAGCCGTTAACAGCATTGTCGGCGCTCAAACTTCGGATGCTGAAGTTATTAATAGTCTCAACCATAGAGGGTTCTGCGTGAGCCACAGCGACTAGACGCACTTTTGAGTCGGTTTCGGTCAAATGAATGCAGCACCCGTCCGCGATCGAATTTACTGCTAATTCTGCTACCTTTTGCAGCACCGTTTCCCCGTCAAACGCAGCAGCCAACATTTTGCTGACTTCAGCTAAAAATGCCGATCGCTGCTGTTCTATTTGGGCTTTTTCCCTCGCTCTTTGCTCGATTGTTAACTGCAATCTTTGAGTTTCTGCAAGTTTGAGTTCTGTGATATCGCGGGCGACAATTAAAACCGATTCTGGTACACCATTTTTGTCAAATTCTGGAACTACGCGGGATTGATAACTTCGGAGGCCGTTGGTTGAAAATGCCTGAAATTCGATGATTTCTTCCCGACCTGTTTCTAACACTTTGTGCAGGCTTTCATCCCACATTTGGCACAGTTCCGGCGGCATTCCTATTTCTTGACTGGTTTTACCCAGGAAGAATGAAAGCCGTTTTCCTTGGCTTCTTTCAACTGCTTTATTGACATAAATATAACGCCGATCTTTGTCAGTGCGGATAATGATATCTGGCGTATTTTCTAGCAGCGTTCTCAGTTGCTGTTCGCTGTTTGCCAAAGCTGCTTGCGCTTGTTGTCTTTCCGTGACATCTCTCACCGTGCCCACGTATCCGATGAGTTCGCCGGAGTCCGAGAACATCGGCGAGGAACAAACGTTAATCCAGTGCACAATCCCCTCTGGTGTTTGCAGGCGATACTCGATCGCATATTCCCCACCTTGCCGAGTATAATCCAGCCATCGGGCTAATACGCGATCGCAGTCTTCCGGGTGAATGCAATTCTCCCAACCGTCTCCTAAAAGTTCTGTCAAACTTAAGCCGCAAATAGCCTGACAGCGAGGGTTTGCATAGGTGTAGCGCCCCTCAAAATCTGCCATAAAAATGCCCACAGGCGAACACGAACTTAAACAGCGAAATCGTTCTTCTTGAGCTTGCAGCGCTTCTTTAGCTACTGTTAGTTCTGCTGTGCGCTGTTTGACGCGGTTTTCTAGCTGAGCGTAAGATAAAGCTAGGGCTATTTCTGCTTCTTTGCGCTCAGTAATATCGATGCCAGTTGCTATCACATATTCTACCAAACCCGCGCCATCTGTCGTCACAGTATTCGACCAAGAAATTAAGCGCTTATCCCCATTTTTAGTGCGCCAATAGTTGTGATATTCGCTGTAAAAAAGTTCCGCGTTGAGTTTGGCAAAAACTGTTTTAACAGGCTCTATTTCTTCTGGGATCAAGAACAAATCCCAAACATATTTATTGACAACTTCTGCTGTCGAGTAGCCTGTAGTTTTTTCGCAAGCTTGGTTGAAGCGGACAATCCGTCCTTGGCTGTCGAGAACTACAATCAAACACGCTGTCGTGTCAATTACTTTTGAAATAATCTTACGTTCTATTTCTACTTCTTGTTCTGTGGACTTTAAGCCAGCATACCAAGCGCTAACCATTGCAGCCCCAAAAAGTAAGAAGATTGTAGGAGCTGCCTGGAAGGAAAACAGTAACACAGTTGTCAGCAGTAAAGCCGTGCCGGCACTAAATGTAGCAATACTGTAAGATTTAATGGGTAAGGGCAAGACCTGAAACCGACTCATTTTTGTTGACCTGTAGCGATGGCGCGATCGCACTATTGCTTATGTCGATGAAACAACCGTGTGAAAACTAACTTAAAACTAAGTATCTATGTTTTTTTACAAAACCACATTTGTCGGCCCTGTGCCATCTTCCCAGAGACAGATTGGCTGTGGGATTGGTGCTGAATCAACTGCTATCATAGATCAAGGGACAAATTGGATGATCTAATTTTTGGGAGCAATTTAAAGTGAATCACAAGCTGGCCAAAATTATCGGATTATTTTTCGCAGCCGCCATCCTCTTTGGATTCGTCGGTTACGCGCTTCAAAATCCCAACTTAGCCAGCAACTCAGCGATATCGATCGGCTTCCCCAATCTTACCACTGTGGCCGTCGGGGCGATCGACAACAAACGCGACCAAATCTATCTCAACGGAACTTGGCAATTTGTCCCCGCAGTTGGCAACCCCCAAAACCCCCCCGTCTCCCCAAATTGGGGTTCCATCTGGGTGCCCGGAGACTGGCAAAAAGAAAACAACCAATCCGTACCCGGAATCATCACTCGCGGCAGCGGCAAAGATTGGGAAAACTTCAACAGTAAACAACTATCAAAAGCTTGGTATCAGAGAAATATAGACATTCCCGGCGACTGGACAAACCGCCGAATTTTTCTCGACTTAGCCAGAGTCAGCACCGATGCAGTCATCTTTATCAACGGCATTAACTGCGGTCAAATCCCATGGCCCTACGGCACTATTGAAATTACCAAAGTAGCAAAACCAGGTCAAAACACCCTATCTATTTTAGTGGTGGCAGTATCCGATGAAAAGGAAAAAGCCGTCATCATGGGCCCCACAGAAATCTACACAGAGAAATCCAAGTTGCAATCGCGGGGAATCATCGGCGAAGTGCGACTTCTGAGCCTTCCCCCAGGCCCGCTGATTAGCGACGTATTCGTCCAAACTTCCACCCGAAAAAAGCAAGTTAAATTAGATATTGAACTCAAAGACGTTGCCCAAAACGGTCAAGTTGAATTAATCGCTAAAATGCTCGACGAAAAAGGCAAAGTACAACAAAAATTCACCGCAAATGCCAAGGTTCAAGCTAAACCCATTCAAACCGTACAAGTTCAGTGGAATTGGCCAAATCCCCGTCTTTGGGATGTCGGGCAACCAAACCTTTACACCCTGCAATTAGAAGTAAAAGGCAGCGGCATAGACACGCAATACAACCAACCTTTTGGCTTCCGCGAATTTTGGATAGAAGGGCGCAAATTTTTCTTAAACGGAACCGAATTTCGGCTGCGACCAAACTTGCACTCGGATACTTGGCAAGGCGGGACATTAGAAGTTGCTGATAGCCTAATTGATTGCTACGTCAAAGCCGGTTTTAACATAACAGAAATGTGGCCTTGGAATCACGACGAACGGGGTAGATGGCACTTCCGAGAGCTATTTTCCGAAAGAGCAGACCTCAAAGGTTTTCCCATTATGGCTCCCGCTTTAGACATTAGTCCTATCGCTTGGAACGGCAAGTGGAAGAACCCCCTGTGGAAAAACCGCTGGAAAGACCGAATGGTGACTGAAATGCGCCGCTACCGCAATCATCCATCAGTATTAATGTGGGCGACAAGTCCTAATTTTTTCGGCAACGCTGACGACCTAAATCCCCGTCGCATCGGCAAAAGCAAAGTAGAAGGAACTCTCAGTCCCTCAGAAAACCAGCGTTTGCGGGTCAACACTCCCCTAGGAAATGACGCTTTAGCTACCATTAAATCGGCAGACCCAACCAGACCTGTGATGGTACACCAAGGCGCCCACTTCGGCGATGTTTATGCGCTGAATTCTTATTTAAATATGATTCCCTTGCAAGAACGGGAAGAGTGGATTTATGAGTGGAGCAAAACCGGGGAAAGGCCCTACATGGCAGTCGAGTTTGGGACTCCTCTGCACGCAACGATGATGCGGAACCGCAAAGGTTTTGGTCAGGTGATTCTCAGCGAACCTTGGATGACTGAGTTTGCGGCCATTTATTTTGGTAAGCAGGCTTACGAGTTGGAAACTGCCGCTTATAAAGCTAAAATTCGCGAGCAATTCGTCAAGGGTCAGGAGTATCAAAGCTGGCATGGTAAAAAAGAGTTAGATTTTGCACCAGCTTTTCAAAAGTTGCAGCAGTTATTCAGTACAAATACTTGGCGGAGTTGGCGGACTTTTGGAATGTCTGGGGGGATGATTCCTTGGAATGACGGACATGGTTGGGAAGTTTCCGAAGCTGGCCGAAAAAAGGTAGATATTGGGGCATTTCAACCGGGTCGCCGGGGAGTTTATTTGAAGCAAGTCTCGAATAATCTTTTGAATTATTTGCAGCCCGAAGCTTACACTGTTCATCCTGGGGGCGAGGCAATTATGAAGAATAATAGCTCGACTTTGGCTTGGATTGCTGGTGCTAGCCCGGTTTTTACTGCGAAAGATCACAATTTGTTTGTGGGCGGAAAACTGGCAAAGCAAGTAGTGTTAATAAACGATAGGCGGGCGGCGCAAGAATTTTCGTTTAAGTGGCGGGTTTTGGTGGGGGGGAAAGAAGTAAAAAAAGGCGAGGAAAAAGGGACGATTGAGTCGGCAAAAACGCTATTTTTCCCAATAGATGTAAATTTGCCAAATACCATTTCTAGCAAGGCTGACGGCGAAATTAGCTTGACTGCACGGGTGGGCGAGCGATCGCATTCTGATACATTTGCTTTCCGCGTTTTTCCCAAACAATCTAACATCAAAGATTCGGTGACAATTTTCGATCCAGCGGGCAAAACATCGGCAATGTTAAAACAGTTAGGTTATCAGCTTGTACCGTGGAATGGTTCGCAAGTTTCATCGCTATTAATTATCGGTAGGGAAGCGTTTTCTAGCGGGGAAAATTTACCGGGAAGTGTAGAAAATTTTGTGCGAAACGGCGGCAAAGCAATTGTGTTTCCTCAGCGCAGGGAATGGCTGAAAAATACGGGTTTCCGGGTTGCTGCCCACGTCAGCCGCCGCGCTTATCCAGTTGATAGCAACCATCCGGCAATTAGCGGTTTAGACAGTGAAGATTTGCGGGATTGGGTGGGGGAAAGCACGCTGGTTGAAGCTTATCCAGATACGATCCAAACTGGCCCTAATTTGAGTCCGGCAAATAAACCTTGGTACGGCTGGCGTTGGGGAAATCGCGGCGGTGTCAGTAGCGCTTCTATTGAGAAACCGCACCGCAGCGGTTGGCGCCCAATTTTGGAATCTGAGTTTGATTTAGCTTATTCGCCGCTGATGGAATTGGATTACGGAAAAGGGCGGCTGATTTTAAACGAGTTGGATTTGGAAGACCATTATTCTGTAGATGCTGGGGCGGCGCAGTTAGTGCAACAAATTGTGAGTTACGGGATGAATTCTCCGGTACTTGGAAAGCCGGATAAAGTGGTTTTAATTGGGGGAGATGAAGATGCCCAAAAGTTGGACAGTTTGGGGGTAATTTATCAGCGCGCTAGTTCGCTTTCTAATGATGTTGGTTTGGTCATTGTGGGGACAGAAGCGAATCTGAAAGATGCAGATTTGCGCGGTTATTTGAATGCTGGCGGAAAGGCGTTTTTCTTGCCGCGTCAAGTGCCTGCTGGGGGTTTGGGCGTGGGTTTGCAGTCAGTCCAGGATTTTGGGGGTTCGCTGGCGGTTCCGAGTTGGGATGAGGTAAAGGGGGTTAGTGCTTCAGATTTGCGATCGCGCTCTTTTTATGATACTTGGTTGATTAAGTCTGGGGGAGAAATCGGTGCTGACGGTTTGTTAAGTCGGGTACAAGTGGGTAAGGGTGTGGCGATTTTCTCTCAGATTGAACCGGACAGTTTGAATGCTGATACTAAGACTTATTTGCGTTTTACTCGCTGGCGGCAAACCCGGGCAAATGCTCAGATTTTGGCTAATTTAGGGGCGAGTTTTAAGGCGGATGGAGATATTTTTAACGGTTCGAGTCGGGAGTTTTATCACTGGGATTACAAAGCGGATTTTGAGAATGGGGATGATCCTTATCGGTATTATCGATGGTAGACTTACCACTCTATTTTTACGGGATAGTTAGCTAGTATGGAATCGCCACTCACCAGCACAGCGTCTTCTACAATCGCTTGAGAAATTAACAGGCGATCGAACGGATCTTTGTGATGGTTGGGTAGGCTATCCAAAGTTAAAACATGAGTTAAATCAATAGGTAACAATTCTATATTGTTAGTCTGTTGCTGACTTTCTATAAGTTCTGGTAAAGGTAGATTGAGACTCAGCTTCCCCAGTTGGAGCTTGATTTGTATTTCCCAAATGCTTGCACTGCTTAAAAGCAAGTTATTTTCTGGGTTTTCGCACAAAGCAAGAGCTTTCCGGGAGAGCTTTTGCGGCGAACTATCCCACCAAATGAAGGTATGAGTATCCAGCAGTAGTTTCATAGATTCCCTGTCCAAAATTCGTCTGGTAATGGTTCATCAAAATCGTCGCTTGTCCAAATTGCTCCTGCGTGCAATCCCGCTGTACGCTGCTTCGTTGGGGAGGCGATCGGCGCTAAACGGACAAGGGGAATACCGCCTTCTGTGAGAACAACCTCTATGCCTTTAAGTGCTAGAGATAATAACTCTTTTAAATTTGTTTGTGCTTCTTGTATGTCAACTGTTTTTGTGAGCATTGCAGTTATCCTAGCTAGGAGTTAAAAGTGCGATCGAACAGAGGTTAGCAATTTCAAGCTTAAATTGCTGATTTTATTATACTGTTAAATATCAAAGGTCAAAGTGTCGCTTAAAGCGCGGGTCTAGTTTGTCGGTTTTCCTTTGGTTGCAGGGGCGGCAGAGGGTTTGCAGGTTGCTGATGTCGTTGCTGCCGCCGCGCCCTAGGGGGATGATATGATCGATCGTCAGTTCTGCTTCTAGTTTGGTTTGGCCACAGCTTTGGCACTGGTATTTATTGCGGGTGAATACGTATTTTCGGACTTCTGGGGGAATGCGAATTCTGGGGGTTTTAGTCATGATGTATTTTAACCGCGGATGTTTGATGGATTAGCTGGGTGAATTTTCGTGATTGAGAAGTTGGCGGCGCAAATCATCGAGGGGGGATTCTGGTTGGCTAGTTTCTGACTCGTTGTTTTCTGGTATTTCTTCGACTTCGGGTTCGTCGGGGCAAAATTCTATAGTGACATTGAGTTTGAGCTTGATCTTTCCTTTTTTCCAGCCCTGAGCACCCACTCTGAGAATTTCACAATCTATACCTTCACCAAACCACTTCCCATAAGCATTACGTTGTAGACCTACATCAATATCTAGTTTCTGTTGGCCTAATAACGAATTGAGTGTCTGTCCTAACCCATTTTCCGGCAAAACTTGATTTACTGTTTCCTTCAATTTTCCTACTATAAGCATTGCGTTACCAAAAGATAAAGCATCATCATTAGCACAGTTGTGAAAATTAAATTTATCTTTCATATTAATCTCTAAGTTTTTTAAACTGTCATCATAACTATTTTAGAGTAGTATCTCTCTTTTGGCAAGAATCCCGGCGAATAGAATTCGCGGCTATACAAACGATGTCCGCCTCCGCGGACTAAGAATTAAGAATGTCTTCAACCCGCGGAGGCGGGTTTTGTCTGTGTAGCCGCGAATTCTATTCGCCCGGTTTCCAATCGCCCGGTTTCCAATCACCGGATTTCCAATCACCCGGTTTCCAATCACCGGATTTCCAATCGCCGCGAATTTTATTCGCTCGGTTTCCGATCGCCAAAATTGCAATCATTCACCATCCACCGAAACGCTATTATTTTCTCCAATTACAGGCAATAAATGCTCGTGCAACTTCATCGCTTGCAAACAACTATTAATCCCAGAAACCGCCCGATCGTACTCTTGAATCTTCTGCTCATTCTCAGCTTGCCGCCGCAGATTCCCAGCAATCTTTTCCTCCGCCTCCTGTGCCAAAGTTTGCTCTAAATAATCGCGGGCTTGACTGTATTTCTGCAAAATATCATCAGCTTGCTTTTGGGCCAGCGGCAACAAATGCTCTTTCAGGGTTTGGTTGACAGTTTGGCGGAAAGTTTGCCGAATAGTTCTAGATACTTTCGGCTCAAAATCCAGCCGCAATAATTGCCGAATTGCCGGTTGGGCGTCCACCATGTTTTCGCAGTCGAAACCTTGAGAAGTTTGCTGCAATGTTTCCCGGAATTGATAAATCGAAAATGTGCCTTCGTCGTAAAAACGGGGACTTTCTCGCACGTAGCGATCGCACTCAACGCCCGCCGCATTTACCAAAGCATCAGAAACCCGCTTTGATAACTCCTCTAACTGCTGTTCAATGCCCCCATCATTCCCCAACAACCGATAAAGTAATCGATAGTATTCAGACTTGCGAACGCTATCTTTCAAATACTGGAAATAATTATCAACCAGTGACTTAGTAGCCTCTACTAAAATATCTTCCAACTGATTCGCTAAATAATAAAGTGCTTCAACTAAAACAGCAATTAAAGGTGCTGTCGCATTGCGGGGATGATTCCGCAAAGTGCGTCCGTAAGCCGCCTCAACAGAAAATCCATCTAACAATTCATCCAAGCGCCGGATCATCCGAGATTGCAATTGCCGAAAGTCTATATCGAAAATATCGCATCTATTCATAATCATTTCATTGACTTCTTCGGCGATATGTTCCCGAAAATCCTCCCCAACTTGCTGCAATTCTTGATTTAGCCGCAAAAGTTCCTGTGCTTTCATTGCCTCAATTTCGCGGGGCTGGCTGTCCAAATTCCGCTGAATTGTTTGGTAATGTTTCCGCAGTTGAATGCACAAGTCTTCTAAGTCGTCAGCTAAATTTTTGAACAGTTGCGGGCGTTTTTCTTCTGTGAGGTAACGGGTGATGGCTGTGCGAAAATCTTCGATCCCGCTATCTTGAATTAATTGAGTAATTAATGGTTGTCCTTGTTCCGCAAGAATCCGCACGTAGTTTTCATTTGGGGTTTCGTAGCTGTTAACTGAAATCCGAAATTTGCTGGGAGATAACTTGCCGGAATTCGCACAGTATCGGTTAAATTCACTTATAAATTGCGGAGTTTCTTCACTATTACTGAGCAATTCAGAATCTAATTTATCATCTCCAGAAACTCTCCCTTGGCTGCTGGCAAATATTGTATTTAAACCAAAGCGATCGCGCCCTGTGGTACTTTTAATCAAACTCCCGTAAAATCCCAACAATCCGCTAGTTTTGTAAACTCTCGCAGTATCGCGAAAGTCGGAATTAATCAGATTTTCTAAGCGCTGTCGCAGTTGCGTGTTGTACCAAGTTTCGTCGATGCGGTTGAAAATGTAAAACAGTCGATCGCGAATTCCCGGATTTCCCCGTGTTTTTTCCATCAACTCGGTTTCTTCCGTCGTCATTTCCCCAGACGAAGCTGCTTTCAAAACGCAGACAACCGCCGAAGTATCAGGGCTTTCAATCTTATCATAAGTCAATTCGGCATCCCGTTGCACCGGTGCATCAATTCCCGGCGTATCGATAATAATATTGCCATCTTGCAGCAACGGATGATAACAGTAATATTCAACTCGCTTGAGTACGGCACTGTTACTACCGCGGCGGGCATAACTAGCAGCTTCCTTGAGATTGGAAAAGTTAAACTGTTCCATCGAGTAGGTAGCGTTTTCGAGAGTTTGGATGCGATCGCGATTTGCCTCAAAACCTTCTAACAGCAGCATCAAAGCCTTAGCTTTTTTGGCTACCTCGGATTTATTTTCGCCGCCTTCCGTTTCAATAATTATGTTACATCCCTGAGACAACAGCGACACTACATCTGTTTGATTAATATTAAGTTCAGTAGTTAAACCTAACTGATGGCAAAGCACAGAAGCTTGCTGGCTAATCTCAAACTCGCTCAAAAAAGTTAGAACAACGCGCTCTTTTTCCGGCTCAGCAAAGGCGATATAACATTCCGTACCTGTCGCGTGTCCTTCAGCACTGTAGAGCAATTCCCGCTCCAGCAAAGCATTAATTAACATAGATTTTCCCGCACTGAAAGCGCCAGCAAACACAATTTCAAACTCAGGAGAAATTGCCTTTTTCAGAGAAGCTTGTACCGCCGTGATATCTTGTTGTCGCAAAGACGATTCCTGACGCAGCAGTTGCACTAAAGAATCAACTTGCTCTTGCAGATTGTTGCATTGAGGGGGCATTTGAGTCATGGCGGCAGACTGCTCCTGATTGTGGGAAAATTACCTTATTGTTAATTCTCTGTTAGTTCAGCAATAATCACAAGAGTAATTTCACTTATTTTATCGAGGATTGCTGAAAGTGCGATCGGCTATTCTGGCGACAAATCCTATCGTTTACGGTTGTTTCGGAATTATTAAACCGCAGAGGCCGCAGAGGGCGCTGAGTCAGAGAAGAGAGAGATGAATAATTCCGATGCCAACGGATTTGATATCATCTATTTACAGCCAAGTGGCGAAATCTGATATGTCAGTAAAATTTAGCCAAGCATCTCCTAATTTTTCGTACACCATTAGTAGTAAGGCGCGCATTATTGCGCCCCTACAAAATTAAACTGGCGCATTGCGTACTCTACATTAAACCGATAAATCCTGACGCGGTTTAAAAGTCTCAATCTGCCGCAACTTTTCGTATAATTCCCGTTCCTCCTCGCTAATTTCTTTGGGAATTAAAACCTGAATTTCTACCAATTGATCGCCCCGATCGCCATTTCCTGTGGGATAGCCTTTGTTAGCCAGCCGCAACCGCTTTCCAGACGTTACTCCAGGCGGCAATTTCATCTTTACCAGGCCATCCAGTGTCGGCACTTCAATATCTCCACCCAACACCGCTTCGCTGGGAGTCAGTGGCAATTCGCAGCAAATATCCGACATTTCCAATCGAAAAAATGGATGGGGAGAAACCGTGATTTTTAAATATAAATCTCCGCCGCCAATACCTTGATTTCGCAAGCGAATCCGCTGGCCTGATACCATAGCAGGAGGCAGATTTACCTCGATCGCTCGCCCATCTTCCAGACGAATTCGCTCGGTACCGCCCGAATAAGCCCTTTCCAAAGGTAAAGTCAGCCTGGCCTCAATGTCTCTTCTCGCTTCGCGATCGACTGTTTCCCTAATTTCCCGTCGAATTTCGCGATCGACTATATCTCGTCGCATTTCGCGATCGACTATATCTCGTCGCATTTCGCGATCGTCCAAATCCCTTCTAGGTGGGCGAGAATTAGCAACATAACTCGTTTTCTTAGAAGCCGTACTCCACGGTTCAGAGGAGTCTACTCCCGGTGCATCATTCGCTGTCGCCATCCTCACTTCCCGCCGCCTTCCGAGCACTTGGTCTAGAAATTTATTAAAATCCGAGTAATCACTAAAATCGACATCTTCGGCAGGTTTTTTGCGGGTAGTTTTACTGTTTCCCCAAGTTGTGAAATTGGGAAGTCGCACCCCTTGCTTTCCTTGAAATCCCTTTTGTTTCCAAAATTTACTAAACTTATCGTATTGAGCGCGCTTGTCGAGATCGGAAAGAATATCATAAGCTTCATTAATATCCTTAAACCTATCTTCAGCAGATTGATCCCCTGGATTTACGTCAGGGTGTAACTGTCTGGCTAGCCGTCGATAGGCTTTTTTTATCTCATCAGCCGTGGCATCTTTGGGCACTCCCAAAATTAGATAGTAATTGCGAAAATTCTGCATAGTTAGTCATTAGTCATTAGTTATTAGTCATTAGTTATTAATTATTAGTCATTAGTCATTAGTCATTAGTCATGCTGCTTCCCTGCTTCAAACTAGGAACTAATGACTAGGGACTAATGACTAACCACTAATTACAACCAATCATCGTCGTCATCCCAGTCGTCGCTTTGATTTTGATAGGGGCGAGTCGGGCGATTAGCACTGCTTCTGCGATCGGGTACGCGATCGTAAGAGCGATCGCGATCTGGCATCCGATCGCGATCGTATGGGCGATCGGGAATTGGATCGACAGTCGATCGCCGATACGGTTTAGCATTCGTATAATAGCTGCTATCATCGCTGCGGCGCTTAGTACCATCGCCCGTAAAAGTCCGCTTCACAGACTCAAAGAAATCATCATCATCGTCATCCTCAGCAAAAGCTGAAACTTCGCGGCTCAAATCGTAAAGAGCATCCTGCAAATCCGAGCCAACTTGATCAACTCCCCGCTCATCATTGCGCTCCAAACTGTCTCGCAATTCCCGAATTAAAGTTTCAATACGCTGGCGGCTTCTTTGAGCAAACTGCATTCCGCGATCGAGCGCAACTTCTCGCAACTGCCGCTCAGCTTGATAAGCTAAAGCTTCAGCGCGATTGCGTTTTTCCACCTTTTCCCGCTGCAACTTATCAGCTTGAGCAAACTGTTCCGCATCGCGAATCATTTGATTCACTTCCTGCTGGCTCAGCGTCGAAGCACCTTGCACAGTAATGCTTTGTTCCCGGCCAGTAGTTTTGTCCAAAGCAGTCACCAACAGCATCCCGTTAGCATCAATATCAAAAGCAACTTGTACCTGGGGAATCCCTCGCGGTGCCGGCGGAATTCCAGTTAGTTTAAACCTTCCCAAAGACTTATTATCTCTGCCTAATTCCCGTTCCCCTTGGATCACGTGAATTTCTACCACAGTTTGGTTGTTTTCAGCAGTCGAAAAAATGTCCGATCGCCTAACAGGAATAGTAGTATTGCGAGGAATCAGTTTTTTCATCACCCCGCCGATAGTTTCCAAACCCAGCGACAGCGGCGTCACATCCAACAGCAGCACATCGCGGACATCGCCACCCAAAATCCCCGCTTGAATTGCCGCACCCACCGCCACAACTTCATCGGGATTCACATTTTGATTGGGTTCTCGATCGATCAAACTGCGAACCACTTCCTGCACCAAAGGAATGCGAGTCGAACCGCCGACCAACACAACTTCATCAATGCGAGAAGGACTCAAACTTGCATCAGCCAAAGCTTGTTTGACTGGCCGCCGCAACCGCTGCACCAAATCTGTGCACAGCCCCTCAAATTGACCGCGAGTTAATCGCGTTTCCAAATGCAAAGGCCCATCTTCATTCGCATCGATAAACGGCAAATTAATCTCAGTGACACCGACTCCCGACAGCTCAATCTTGGCTTTTTCGGCCGCTTCGATCAAGCGCTGCAAAGCTTGGCGGTTACGTCGCAAATCAATTCCTTCTTTTTCTAAGAATTTTTCTGCCAACCAGTCAACAATTTTGGAGTCAAAATCATTGCCACCTAATTGAGTATCGCCGCTAGTTGCTTTAACTTCAAATACTCCGTCTCCCACGTCTAAAATCGACACATCAAAAGTACCGCCGCCCAAATCAAACACTAAAATAGTTTGACTTTCTCGCCTCTCCAAACCGTAAGCCAAAGAAGCCGCCGTCGGCTCATTTAAAATCCGCTTAACATCAAGTCCGGCAATTCGTCCAGCATCCCGCGTCGCCTGCCGCTGCGAGTCATTGAAATAAGCGGGAACAGTAATTACAGCCCCCGTTACCTCTTGTCCCAGATAGCGGCTGGCTTCATCAGCCAGTTTCCGCAAAACCATCGCCGAAATTTCCTCTGGGGCAAAATCTTTTTTCAGGCGGGGACACTTGACTTTGATGTTCCCGTTGTCGTCGCGGCGAGTTGTGTAAGGGACGCGTTTTGATTCAGGAGTCAGTTCGGTATATTTGCGTCCGATGTACCGCTTGACGGCGTAAAAGGTGTTTTGCGGGTTAAGAACAGTTTGGCGTCTGGCCATCTGTCCGACAAGGCGTTCTCCTTCCTTGGTGAAAGCAACCACCGAGGGAGTTGTCCGCATCCCTTCTGCGTTGGCAATCACAACCGGTTTGCCGCCTTCCATGACGGCTACTACTGAGTTTGTCGTTCCGAGGTCAATGCCAACTACTTTTCCCATACGTCAGTTGTCTCCTGTGGCGTTGTGTGTAGCCTTTTCAATATCAGCGTTAAGTATGATTGCATTTATTGTACCGCGTCGAGAAGCGGGGGCTGCAGGGGGATTGCCTCACCTGCGGTTCAGGTTGCTGGGGTTGGCTGGGTGCGCGCGGCGGGTTGCAGGCGCGTGTAGGTGGAATTTGCGTTAACCCGGATCGGCATTATGTGTTGGGTTTCGTTGCACTGGCCCAACCTATGCTGTTTAAACTAGAATAGAAAGCAAATTTAGCGGGTTAATTATGCAAAGTATTAAAGTGCGATCGCGCGTTGGTTCCGACGGGATGTTGCATTTGCAAATCCCCGGTATCAAAGATACAGATTTGGAAGTTATTGTAATTTTCCAGCCCATAGCACCAGCAACTGAGACTAAAACGCCGGAAGATTTAGGCTGGTCTCCCGGTTTTTTTGAGACAGTAATAGGAAGTTGGGAGGGAGAACCGCTTGTTCGTCCTGAACAGTTGGAATATGAAATGCGGGAAGAATTGCTGTGATTTATCTTTTAGACACCAATACTTGCATCCGTTTGTTAAATCCAGACCGCAACTCATCGGTATCTCGCCGACTAGCAATGATCCGGTCAGGTGATGTAGCAGGGCGAACGCATCTAAAATTTATATTAGTAGAATATGGTATATTGGAGAATAATTATTGAGTGCCTACAAAACATTTAAGCAGAGTTAGTTTTTATGAAACTCAAACCTAAAATCACCATTGCCG